>ERZ791641.390-NODE-390-length-43579-cov-9.370141_pt1 | contig 43579 bp, 36 predicted proteins | sample MGYA00510055_ERZ791641 | MGnify/ENA primary metagenome ERZ791641 (study PRJEB30046, sample SAMN00715226) | human gut metagenome | study: EMG produced TPA metagenomics assembly of the A metagenome-wide association study of gut microbiota in type 2... | reverse complement strand
TTTTACTGAAATAAACAATAGCAAAAAGGGGCTGTCACACTTTTTGGACAGCCCCCATACACACGCATTACAGGAATATTTTAGAGCGCACCGGAACAGTTACAGCCCAAGAAGTTAAGAACGCATTTCAAGGGATTGCGACCGCACAAAAAACACTGCTTACTCTCTTTGATGAAATGATGCAGGATTTCCAAACACGCATCGGAATAGACCGTTCCCAAGCCACTTACCACAAATATGTTACCATCAGAAAACAAGTCAAACGTTTTCTGAAAGTCAAGTATAATGTTCAGGATATACCCCTGAACCAGTTAGACCTGACCTTTATCGAAGCGTTCGATTTTCATTTAAGAGTGGAAAGAAAAATGACGGATGAAACAGTTTCCGGTACTATGTTGGTGCTTTTCAAAGTCGTGCGTATCGCCCTGCATCGGAAATTGATTATCAATCCTCCTTTCTTTGGCTACAAGTTGAAGAAGCCCGATTTCAAAATACGCTCACTCACAAAAGAAGAGTTTCAAAGGCTTATATCCACTCCGATAGAATCCAAAAGCCAATGCTTTATCCGTGATATGTTCGTATTCGCAGCCTTTACGGGGCTTCCTTACATTGACCTGAAACAACTTACGTGGAAAGAAATTATTACCGAAGAAGATGGTAGCCTGTGGATTTCCACCGACAGACAAAAAACCGGAATACCATTTAATGTTAAATTGCTGGATATACCCGTACAGATTATAGAGAAATACAAGGGACTGGCAAAAGGAGAAAATGTATTTCCCATGTTAGGACCGGGACGTATTAATTATGCGCTGAAAATTATCGCTAAACTCTGCAATATCACAACCAAACTAAGCTTCCATGTCGGGCGGCATGTTTTCGCTTCCGAATTATGCCTTTCGCAAGGCGTACCCATTGAAAGTGTCAGCCGGATGATGGGGCACAAGAATATTCAGACTACCCAACGCTACGCACGTGTCAATAATGAGAAGATAGGCAATGATATGAAATTGCTATCTCTCCGTATCTCCGATAAATACACTTATGTCGAACTATAAATTCCATATAACAATGAAAACAAATAGAAGTACTTTCGCTATATTATTCTACCCGAACACCAGTAAAACCAAGAAATCAGGAGCTTGCCCGATAGTCGGGCGTATCACTGTGGATGGTAAGAACACCACATTCAGCACCGGATTGGAAATAATGCCCGACAATTGGGATAATCAAATAGGGGCTGCAAAGGGACAATCTAAGGAATTAATATCTATCAATAAGCAAATAGAAAAGCTTCACAAAGAAATATCTTCCCATTATAACAATATGGTGAATAACAATGGTTACGTTACTGCCGAAGCTCTTAAAAATGCGTTACGTGGTATCGGTGTAAACCGTAATACCTTGATGCAGGAATTTGCCGAACTACTCGATGAAAAACGGAAAAGTATCGGAATACGGATAACTGAAAGTACATTTCCGGTATATACCAATGCCTACCGACACATGAAAGAGTTCCTCCAAGAAAGGTATAATCTTTCCGATTTGCCTTTTGGAAAGATTGATACTCCATTTGTAGAGAGCTATTTCCATTATCTGAAAATTGATTTGAAAATGACACCCCGAACAGTTAAAACTAATATGAATCCATTTCGTCAAGTTGTTGTAAGGGCTTGTAATAAAGGAGTTCTACGTCAGAACCCGTTCTTTGATTTTGTCCCTGAACGGGTAATTCCTAAACGTCCGTGGCTCTCTAATGACGAGATACAACGAATGATGCAAGCCAAGCTCAAACTTGCCACATGGCGTTTTACCCGTGATATGTTTATTTTTTCGACCTTTACAGGAATTTCAATCATTGATTTACGAAATCTGAAACATTCCAATATTCAGGAAATGGAAGACGGTAGCCAATGGATTATTCTTGACAGGCAAAAGACCGGAACAACTTCGTATATCCCACTGTTGGATATTCCTAAACGTATTCTTGAAAGATACAGAAATACGGAGTTTGCCGGAACAGATGGGAAAGTTTTCAAATTACAGCACCATGTTTCTATGAACTGGCAACTGAAACGTATTGCTAAGGCTGCCGATATAGACAAACGGCTGACGTTCCATATGAGTCGTTTCTCGTTTGCTACGACCGTCTGCCTGACGCAAGGTGTTCCAATAGAAAGCCTTAGCCAAATGATGGGACACCTTTCAATAAAGACTACTCAAATCTATGCGGAAGTTACCCGTACCAAAATCAATGAGGATATGACTAACCTTGCGGAACGGATTGAGGGTAAATATGAACTGGCAGAATAAGCAACTCCCAAACCAATATATTTTTTCCTTTTTTTCTCTGATACACGTTCACTATATGGAAAGAATAAATAAGGCAACACTTTTTGTAAATTTACTCTTTTTCGGGACGAAAAAGGAAGAAATTTACAAAAACCGCTTGCGGCTCGGTGTTGCCGTTTTATTCTTGGAATATATCTTTGTGTTCAGAGAAAGAAAGGATTAACTAAGATTATTCCATTGAAAATAAGATATTAGATTGGTTACCGCTATTGCGTAATTTTCGCCATCTATGGAATAAAAGCCTAACTTCTTGGCAAATGCACTGCTTTTGATGTTGGCACACTCAATGCCGATATAATTGAAACCATATTTCCGGGCTACTTCGGTCAAGAACCTAAGAAAGTGTGTTCCATGTCCTATCCGCTCTTTAATGAAACCCAATCGGGCGATAATCAGGCAATCAGGTGGAAAACGACTTTCAATCCTCCTGATACGCAAATACAAATCTACCCGGCTGTTTCTCCGGGTGGCAATTATATTATCCACCGTCAGGCAAACGAGTGATTTTCGATACTTGAACCGTTCCATCAGATAGCGGTCTATGTCGGCTCGTAGTTCTTCGTATTCAATCATCTTCTTATTCCTTTCTTCTTTTTCTTTTTACGTTTCTGTGCCTGTAATTCTTCCGCTAATGTTGCATCGTAGCTGCTGCCATCTCCCAATGAAAAGATAGATAACAGAGAATCACCGCTCTTATTATCTCCCTGATTAAAAGAATGATTCTCATTTCGCTTGCTATCAATATTGCAAGAAATCATGCTTTCTTTTTCACCGGATTGGAATACTTCTTTTTTATTTTCGCCAGTAAAATGTTGTTTTGGTTCTTTCAAATCCTGTTCCTGTAATTCAATCTGTTCGGAAATAGAACCGTTCTTCATGGTATTGGCATACGCAAAGGATTCTGATAATTGGCGGTTATAGCCGAACAGTTTATCAAATCCTTGCTCTGCCTGCTGGAACAGGTTCACACGGTCAAAACCACCTTTGATAACTCCGTTCTTGGTGTTCTTGTGGTTGGTTAGCGGAGATAGTTTCTTTTTATTAGTCTGGTCTTTCCGGCTGACAATCAAATGGCAGTGCATATTCAGTTCGTTATCGGAACGGCTACGGTCAAAATGTATCTTCCCGTAAAACTTTATATCCGCTTCGGATAGTCCTTTGTTGAAGTTCTTGGCGTATTCAGGAATAAAGACTTCCCGAATATACCGTTTCATTGCTTCGGCTTTCTCCTGCTCGGTGTTTCCCATTGCCCGAAGTTCGCTTTCCGATGGGCTGACATGGATAGCGAAAAACTTTGCATCCGTTTTCAGCAGTTGCCCGATATTAGTATCTATATCCTTAATAACCTTTGATTTGTAGATATTATCATCCGTCAGGCTGAAAAAGCCATCGGTATAGATTCCTTTCTCCATACGTTCCAAATCTTCATGTTCCATGTATGAAGTTAATTGGCGGCTACTTCCTGCATTGTTGTATGTTCCGTTTGATGATGGGGCAAAATCTATGTGCATGGCTCTATGTGTTTATCAGATTGATAATCTCTGCCTTTAGGTTCTCTTTCCGTTTACTATCCATTACTCCACAAGCGGATAACTCCGAATAAAGTTGTATTAGATTTAGTAGTTTCTTATAATCTCGTTGGTGTATCTGATAGAGTGCGTTTAGTTGCTTCCCTTGCTGGTTGATTACGTCAGCGTGCTTGCTAAACTGTTCACTTACTTTTTGCAATACGGCTGTTTGTTTTCCCTGACTGGTTTCCAGCCACGAAAGAATAAGAGTTTCCAATGTTTTGCCAATGGTATCAAACCGAACTGCAATAGAATTGGCGGTTCGTATCATCGGATTTAGTTGTTCTTCCTCGTAGTGACGAATGAAGCGGATAATATCATCCTGCCGTTTGTTTATCTTCGCCAGTTCCGATTTTACAGATTCCGGTGCTTCCGATGGGTTGATACACGCTTTATCAATATAGACAAATGCCAACCGGACTATTTCCCCTTTTTTCAGTGAATAGCGTTTACAGAGCTTATCTATTAACTTACTCGTTTGTCGGTCTATTCCGATGGTGGTAAGTGTGGGTAGATTATTGGTCTTATCCATGATTATAACTTATTTATAAAGAAAGTGAGGTCTATTCAGTTGATTATAAGCGAAATACGTTTTTGACTTATAATCACTATTATAAACGGTTACAAATGTAACCCATTAAAGCCGAAGGCTTTGTCCCGCAGGGCAAGAGGGAAGAACAGGACTTGTCCAGTTCCCTCTTGCTTCATTTAGCGAAATGAGCCGAGCCACAGAGCGAGGCAATTTCTGCTAAATGGGGAGTGGTGGCACTTCATCAGGCGGTAATATCATCCTCCTTGCTTTGCTTCGGTTTGCTTATCAAGCTGATTTTCCTTTTTGAACCGCTCATAGGTCTTACAATCGGCATTTTCCTGAACAAATGCCCGAATGTCCGATGCCCGATAATAGGTCTTATGGCTTATCGTAAAGTAAGGGAGTTTGCCACTTGCCCGATACCGTTGCAGAGTTCGGAAAGATACTTTTAACAGGAACGCCAAGTCCTGATTATCCAATATCTTATCGTTGGGGTCTAATACGTTGTCGGTATTGATTAGTGATTTCAGGTCTTGCCCGATTTCGGTGAGCTTCTTCGATAGCCGTTCCATCCACTTGTCGAAGTTTTCATTGTCTATATACATTTTGCTTCATTTTTAAATTAAACATTAAGATTACCAATCGATTGATGAAGCAAAGGTCGGCAAATGGGCGCAAATAAGTTAGGGGTGTACCACTGGTACACCCCTATAAATAGTTTGTAAGTTATTGATTTACAAATATCCTTTATTCTTGCTTTCTTCAATAATGGCTTTGCGAAGTGTATCTAAGAACTCGGTTACTTTGGATGGCTTACGACTAATAACGCTTTCATGCTTCTTGTGAATATCCCCAAGTTTGATGTTAAAGAGGTGCTCAAAGGCTCGCCCGATTTCTGTAAGTGGTGATTCTGTTCCGTTGTGGGTAACTACTCGTTTAGATAAAAATAGTCCGCTCACCATCTCCATAATTTCAATAAGATAGGTTTCGTCTGTTAGGTGAAGCGGTGAGAGAGGGAATTTGTTCTTCCGGCTCTGGAACTGAACCGGATATTTGATTCGCATATTGAGTATGCGAATTTCTGTATTTACAAGTCCTATTGCTTCGTCAATAAGCAATAGCAAGGCATTTTTCCCCCTGCTCAAATTGCACTCGATGCGACTTAAGCCTGTTTAGTCCAAAAGACAAATAGCGTAATAATACGGCATAGTCCTGTTCATTTATAGCAATGTTAGCCAAATGATTGGCAAGTTCTTGCAATGCAGTCGTAAAGTCACTTACGACAAATTCTTTCTGTGAGCATTCTGACAATAGTCGGAAAAATCTCAAATCTAATAAGTCTTTCATAATTGATACATTTACAAATTCATAATATAGTGTTTTCGAAATGCGCCTATATTGCCATATAAATCTTTAAGAATTATTTTTGTGTGTAAAGGTAAATACTGAAAACAACAAAAGCCTTGAAATAATTCAAGACTTTTATTTACTGCTCTAATATAGAGATTTTTATGATTTTTCATTGGGGTGTATTTCGACCCATTTGCTTTCTGTTTTTCGGAAGTTTTCACATACTGAAGAGTAGAAAAAAATATTTAGAACAGATGAATTTAAAAGATTTTCAAATGCCACTTTTTGTAAAGATATAAATCAGATTGAAAGGTGTTTAATCCATCATAAATATCTCCATTTTATGCCGTAAGTTTAGAACTGATAACCAAGTGTTACTCCGAAAGCAATATTAATCTTGTTTGTTATGAATATTTCACTTATAATGGCTTCAAAAGAATTATTAGTATTATAGATTTTTCGCAAGCCTGTTTCACAGAACACTCCTGCTATAAAGTGTTGTTTGATAGTGCTATTCAAACCAACATTTAATCCATAATCAAATCTGCTATTATAACGCCCATCAGAATCAAAAGCCTCTGTTTTATGATGAGTTATCACCCCATCAGTAATTGCTGTGGATTTACTGTTACCTCCAATTCCATAGGCTATATAAGGTCCAAAGAGAAACTTAAGAGCAAAATTATCTTCTTTTTTACAAGGGATGTGAAGTCCAAAACGTAACGGCAATGTGACAAAATGTGCGTTATCACTATATTTCACATCCTTAGTAGAACCATTCTTTGTTGAACTACTGGTAGTTTCTCTATTTCGTAGAGACCAATAAACTCCGGGAACAAAACTCCATCGAGGATTTATGGGTATGTCTAAATCAGAACCAACCCTTACCCCAAAACTTTCATTAATTTGTGGACAAGCAACGATACTTACCTTCACCTGTGCCGATGCTATAACTGTTGTAAAAACTGATAGAAGCAACAGAATAAAATGTTTCATTATATATTTTATTTAGATTATTAACTCTGAGTCTTCAAAAGTAAAAGAATAAAAGTCATGAAATATTCGAAGACTTTCATTTATTGCGCAACTTCGTCCAGTGAATAATGGTTATAATGCGATATTTGCGAGGTGGATAATTATGTATTGTTTAGAAATAACAAGAACGGCACTCCTAAAATTGAAAAGTTATGTACCGTATTCTGTCTTTAATATTTCTTCTAATGGCACTCCAGCTTCGTTGAAAAGTCGTGATTTATATTCAATTTTCAATTTATCCAAAAGTCGAACAATATTAAAGCCTGTTACATAAAAATAGTTTCTACCTATTTTATAAAGCCATTGCGCTTCTTCAAAATTAAAATTATCAAAATATGCATAAGACCCGTAAAGCGTATCAGACTTTATCAATTTGGCGGTCAACTGTTTTGCGGGAAGTTTGTTATACAAGCTATACTCTATATATCTTGCTGTTCCTTCCATCGTTTCATAAATATTTTCAATCGGTTTAATATCAAATTTTATCAGTTTTTTCGTATTGTTTCTTCTTTGCTCTCTCAATTGAAAAAACAAACTTATCAATGAGGATATTTCTATGCTATCGTTCGAAGTCAGAGCAGATAATAATAATTCGTTTTCTTTGTTAATACCTTCTTTAAACCATTTGTTATGAGAGTATATATTTCTTAATGTATCTGATGAAATGTATGCAGAAGTTGTTGAAAAATAATCGGAAAATTTTGGATGCTTAAACTGAAATCCATGAAAGTATTCGTGCAAAATCATGCTTGCCCAAACTTCAGTATATGGCACATCAGGAATCAACTTGTTAGTAATTTCAACACTACTACATTTCATAAAGGGCGATTTGTATGTGTAATCTTCCACACTATCAAAAGAAACAGAAACTTCCATGTGAAATGGTACACTATCCAAGAGAAATGTTTCGTAAATTTTCAAATGATTGTTTTCGAAAATAAGATTCGGGGTGTATCTATTTATAAACCTTTCTGTAGGATTGGCTACATAACAACTCGTGTCTGTGTAATAAATTAGCGGAACATCAAACTTTTTGTCATCAAATCCCACCCAAACATTTTTATCTATAAACGATTTCAAGTTATAGACATACTCTATCCTATCAAATATAACTTGGTCTTTTCCTTCTCCTTTTCGTCCACAAGAAAAACAAAAGATAATCAAAGTTAAAAATGCAATATTTTTCATTCTATTAATATTTAAATAGACATTATACATGGTATTATTATCCAAAACTCAGGTTAATAGCGAAATTACCATCATCACCCGATACCTCTAATTGAGTCTTGTTGGATATCGGAAATAATATTGCTACTTGATTTCCAATAACAGTATTCGGCTTATCATTATAGATAGCATAATGCAACTGAATAGGTTCATTATTGTCTTTGCTACATGAAACGAAAGATATTGCTGTGACAAGAATGGCAATTATGACTGAAAGTTTGGGATTACTCATAAAATTGACAATTTAAAAAATACGATGCCGCAAAGGTACTGGTGTCAGATGAAAAAAGTCTTGAATTACTTCAAGACTTTCATTTTTGCAGTAATTTTCTTCGTATATGGCTAATGGTCTCTGGGGTAACTTGGAGAAATGACGCTATTTCCTTTAAAGGAACATATTGTGGTAAATCGGGACAACGATTTAGCAAGTCAATATATAACTCTTCTGTGTTCTTACAATAAAAATCTAATAGGCGATTATATATTATCAAGTAGGAATTATCAACAAGTATGCGTCTAGCTTGCTGTGTTTCGCTATTCAGAGAAAAGAATTTTTCTATTTCTTGAAAAGATATGCAATATATCTTAGAATCCTTTACTGCTTCTATAGTAACTGGCGATGGTTCAGATTGTTTTAGGAAAGAAGCTAATCCACCTAAATACTCATTAGAAAAAGCATAACCAACAATATGTTCATTACCTTTTGTGTCAATTCTAGTATATTTAAAAAGACCATCTTCAATATATGCTCCTTGCTTGACTAAAAAGCCTTGTATAGCAAATCGTTCTTTCTTTTTTATTTCTTTGTAAATACCATGTGCCTGACAATATTCTTTTAGCACGTTCATTTTCTGATGTGCAGCGTACTGAGAGTTGAAATTTTCCATGTTAAATGCTTTATAATCGCAAAGATACGAATAATTGCAATTATGTTGGATTATTATTTCGACAAAATGATTATCTTTGCCATATAGTTATTTGAAACAATGGAAAAACACAGCAGACTAAAGAAGTTTGCTCATTTCTATATCGTTACCCATTGTACTTTCTCTTTCTTCTAAACATCTATTAATCAATAGATAAAATTAAAATCTTCTACTGCTATACGGCACTTTCCTACATTGACGTATGCGAGTTAAAGCAGGAGGACATTCGCACCGGATTTGACGGTAATTTGTGGATTATACGGAAAAGACATAAAACAAATGTTACATCTACTGTCCGATTGCTGGATATACCAAAAGCCATATTGGAAAAGTACAGAGACAAATTGCCAAACGGTAAGATTTTACCAGTTATCAGCAATCAGAAAATGAATGATTACTTAAAAGAAATCGCAGCCATTTGCGGAATTGAAAAGACCTTAACCTATCATGTCGCAAGGCATTCTTGTGCGACTTCGGTACTGCTTGCCAATGGTGTTCCCATTGAAACGGTATCTAAGATTTTAGGTCATACCAATATCCGGACTACTCAAATTTATGCGAGGATTACCAATTTGAAGGTAAGTAACGACATGGAAATGTTGGCTCAAAAGCTGGACGCTGCACACAGGATTGCCAGCCGATGAAATCATGTTATCGTCAGATAACAGCAAGGTGTGATTTGTGGCACACAAATCTGTTTTCCGTGCCGCAAAACACCTTGGGCAAATTCACTCCAAAGTCGTGTTGCCAATGAAAGAAAGACATTTCCTAACTAAAGATTTTTTCGCTCGTCGGGACGGGTGGTCCCGCCCCTTGCCGCTGGGCGTTCCCCGACCGATGAGTTTATTTTTGTAATTCTGCAATCTTGTTTTATTGAAATATTGATAGCCTGATTGATTGAAAGCAAGATTTCAAGAAAACTGGATTGATTGAAAACAATAAACCATTCAATATTGATTGAAATACTGAATGGTTTATTTATTATCAAGAATATAATTACTTGCGAAAAGAAAATAAAACTCGCATCATGTATCGTTTTCATCCATTCTTCGGAGCAGACTTTTTTGCAATGTCTCCAAATACCGAGTTCTATTTATTTTACGGCTTCGCATTTCCAAATAAGAATGATATAAATCACCAATATCTATACTGAACACATTTTCAAAATATCCTGCAATCTCTTTTAAAGTAGCCGTTCCTTTATTAAAATCCCCATTCGCTTCTAAAGCATAAATCAGTTCTACCAACGCCCTTTTAGAGCCAGTCCAACGCAAAATACTTTCTACAACCTGTCCGTTATCCGCTTTGCGCTGTACAATACGCTCCAATTCCTGCAATCTGTTAGTCAAATAGATTTTCAACAGTTCGTTAGTAATAATTTTAGCCACTTTAAAATCATATCCGGTTGAATATAGAGGGTCTTTATCAATATGGGAACTGTCTGTACATATTCGTAAATCATTTTGATTTCGGGTAAAATAGTATCTATCCAAATAAGTAGATTTAGAACGGTAATACTGGTAAAAGTCCAAATTCCTACTGAAATAGAATGTTAAACTATTTAGTTCATTGTACAGATATTCTTTTTGCGCAACATCACTACCTGTTGGGAATTTACTTTCTATAACATAAATTTTGTTGTAGTACATATATTTACTTAATACTTCCGGCTTTAGTTCTTTAAAGAAATAGATTTCTTCCGCCTCGTCCCTAAACTGATAATTTACTGTATGCTTCCTAAGTTCATCACACAAAGGTCTAATAAAACGCATCATGTGTAACGCCCTATCAATCCCTATACATTCGTCAGAATTAGAAATATTTATTTCGGTCTGTATCTGAAAGAGTAATTTACTAACGTAGCTTTTAATTGCTGCATATTCCATACTCACAACATATTGCGCTATAACACAATGTTATAAAGATAACCTAATACAATAATAAATAAGGTTATCAATCCAAAGAATATCCCTATCAGCCGCCAAGTCATTACTTTTTTCAACAGCGTAGCTTCGGGCAATGACAGCCCAACAACTGCCATCATAAAAGCAAGCGCAGTTCCTATGGGGATACCCTTAGCTACAAAAACTTCAATTACCGGTACTATTCCGGCAGCATTGGCATACATTGGAACTGCCAACACTACTGATAAAGGAACTGCAAACCAATTATCCTTAGACATATACTGCTCAAAAAATCCTTCCGGTACATAGCCGTGCATAAATGCACCGATACCGATGCCGATAAGGATATACAGAAGTACACCTTTGACAATGCCCCATGCTTCTTGCATGATAATCGGCAATCGTCTAAAGAACGGAGTATGCTCTTTTTCCCATGTTCCGGAGTCGGAAGTTGAGTTTTGCTGAATTTGTTTTACCCAATCACTCAAATAAGGCTCCAATTTCATCTTGCCCAAAATAAATCCACCTACCATACCTAACATAATACCGCTAATCACATAAATAGAAGTAATACGCAACCCAAAAGTGCCAATAAACATGGCAACAGCAACCTCATTCACCAAAGGCGAGGTTATCAAATAGGCGAATGTTACCCCCAAAGGAATACCCCCTTTCACAAATCCGATAAACAGCGGTATGGAAGAACAGGAACAGAACGGGGTAATAGCACCAAATAAGGCTGCAAAGAAATATTGCAATCCATATAGTTTACGAGAGGTCAAATAATTGCGCAAACGTTCTATCGGGAAATAAGCATTTATAATTCCCATTATCACGCTGATAAAAAATAATAATATCAAAATCTTTATCGTATCGTAAAAGAAGAAGTTTATAGCTTCTCCTAAAGCTGTTGAAGCATCCAAACCGAAGATGTCATACACCAGCCAATCTGCAAACCTTTGTATCATAATCCTATTATTGTTTGTAATAATACGAACATATTACCTAAAAAATTAGCGGTTACAAGCACATTTAGGCAGTTCTTGTTTTTTTATCTCTGTAATGTAGAACTTGGCAAATTCATTCTTGATTTCATTACGCACTCTTTCAAATTCGCTTCTGATGAAGTCCGTTGTCCCTATTACTTCCGAGGGGTCATCAAAACCAATATGCAACCGTTTCCCTACATTGCCCTCAAAAGCCGGACACGTTTCGTTAGCACTACCGCATACTGTTATCACATAATCCCATGTATCACTTAAATAAGCAGTTACATTGGTAGGAATATGCTTACTTATATCAATGCCAACTTCTGCCATTGTCTTAACAGCCAAAGGATTAACTTTCTCAACCGGATGCGTACCAGCGGAATACACTTGTATATTCTTATCAAACGATTGCAGGAAACCATGCGCCATTTGACTGCGACAGCTATTTCCTGTACATAAAATTAAAATTTTCATATTATACCCCAATTTATCAATCCATAATAAATGCCAACCAAAATAAACAGTATAGCTACCATGTTATTAAACCACTTCTGAAAAGTCTGCACACGGTTATAAAACTTTCCTATCCCTGCTACACTGTATGCCAAAATCCAAGCGACAAGCATAACTGGGAGCCCTGTTGCCAATGCAAAAATGACAGGTAGCAAATACCCCTCACTTTCCATAGCTGACATGGGAATAAGCATGCCAAAATAAAATAGACCACTGGTCGGACAAAATGCCATGGCAAACAATATCCCCAGCAACAAACTACCCCATGAGCCTTTTAGTTTTTCTGTCTTTTCAGTAGCGGAAAATCCGAACTTAGGTAATTGCAATTTATCTCCGAATAGCATAAACAGCCCTATCAACATCAAAGCAGGAGCAAGCAGCAGTTCCCCCCATTCGCTGATACCTTTTTGTATGGCAAACATATCTGCACCCTTTCGGAGTATTGCGATAAGTATCGCGCCTAATGCAGAATAAGCCAATACACGCCCTAAAGTATATAAAACACCATTTGTAAATATCCGGTTACGGTTATTTATATCCTTACTAATAAATCCAATAGCGGTAATGTTGGTAGCCAATGGGCAAGGACTTACAGCAGTCAACAGACCGAGCAGAAAAGCGGTAATAATAGGTATCTCACTATTATCCAACCATGTTTGCAAGTATTCCATAAGACTGTATTTATTTTAGCAACTGATTGATTTTCTGTTTTAATTCTTTCTTGAAAGCCGATGTATTGTTCCGGGCATTCTGAAAGCCAAAGCGTGTCATGTCGTTACGTTCTTCTTTACCGTTCTTCCATTTATTAACATAAAGAGAAGACCAACTTACACGATATTTCTCTGCCAGCTTCTCGCCTTCGGGAGTTGAAATATCTACTTCTTTGAAACGTAGTTTGCCATTTTTAACCAACTCTGCCAAATCTGCATTGACCACTTCTTTCGTATATTTCTCAATGGCTTTGCAAGTTACACAACGTTGTTTCCCATGAAAATAAAGAACTTCCACATAGGTATCTGCGGCAATCTGAGCCATTCCCCAAATAGAAAACAAACAAGCAATGGTAAGGAATAAAAAGCGTTTCATCATAATCTGATTTACTTGGTTAATACATCTTTTACTTCTTTGGCAGAAAGTTTGCCCTTTGCCACAACCTTACCGTCAACAACGAGAGCAGGAAGCGTCATTACATTGTATTCCATAATCTTCATCAAATCTTCTTCTTTGGTTATTACCGCTTCCAAAGCTAATTCTTTTACTACTTGTTCAACCGTTGCATACAGAGCCTTACAACCTGCACAGCCTGTTCCTAATACTTTAATTTCCATAATTTATAAATTTATTATATTAAACGTAATTCGCAAAACAACGAACATCAATATTAAAAAAGGGGGATTATCAGCAACACTCCCCCGATTTACAGATACATTGCCCGAAAAACTCTTTAAAGAGTTCACGAGCCAATTGCCAATTCTCTCGGTTGATACAGTATTTCACTTTAGGCGTTTCAACCTCTCCTTGTATAAGTCCTGCATCTTTCAACTCTTTCAAGTGCTGTGATACGGTTGCTTTGGCAATGGGAAGTTCTTCGTGAATATCCCCAAAATAACACGTTTTCTGCTTTGCCAAAAAGTGCATAATAGCAATTCGGGCAGGATGTCCCAATGCTTTGGCAAATCTTGCCAACTGTTCCTGCGTAACAGTATAATCTTTCTTTTCTTCCATATCTCGAATATTGTTCGCAAATATACGAACAATATTCGAGATAGCAAATTTCATCATATTTTTTTTCAGTGCAAGGTGCAAGTGCGTATATATATATACGCTTGCACCTTGCACTTGAACTATATATATTCATAATCAACCACTTGCATAATTCAAAAATAATGCGTACATTTGAACCCAAGATGTTGGCAGACAGACACCGGACAACAGCAGACAGTTTTTAAGGACTAAAGCGTGACGGATACAAAGCCAAAATTTCTGAAAGTACTGATATTGAGGAAGAAATAACGTTTGGTTCATAACCCAGGCGGATCACCAAAGAATCAGAGAGTTACACAAAAGTAACTCTCTTTTTTTATACCTGAATTGCGCTGGTTTACCGGTTCAAGGGTTCAGTTGGCTCAGTCTGAAAACTTGGGGGAATTAGGGCGTCTGTAAGAACAGACATTATTTGCTATTGATTGAAGATAGAAGTATTCAAGCAGCATAGAGCCACTAATGATTGTTCTCATGAAACTCCCATTGTTCCCACGAATTTACATCTTTTTGAAAGACATTTCAATATGAACTGCTTTGTGACAAAGTTCCGGTAGCCTTTAAATATTCCACATAATTCAAATACAGACGGAAATGAGTATCCACTTGTACACAATAAGCCTGTTGCCATAAAGTTTGAGCTTCAAGATAATCCGATAAAGTTTCTAAACCCACCTCATACTGCTTCTTACTCACCCTCATATTCTCTTCTGCCTGTTGCAAAGAACGGTCGGAAAGTTCACTTTCTAAGCGAGCCTCATCCAAATTGTTAGCAGCCAAAGTCAATTCCAACAGCATTTTCTCATTCATATCAGCCTGCTCCAAACGAGTCTGTTCCAACTTAGCTTTGGCGGCATGCACTTTGTTGATACGCTCTCCAAAGTGAAAAAGAGGAACGCTGACATTCAATAAGACTGAAAATCCTCCTTTATACAAAAATGTTTCATCATTTACTTCCAAACCATGAATATAATTATATGAGCCTTTAACACCAACCTTAGGCAACAGTTCGCTACGATTCAATTTCACTTGCTGTTTTGCCATAGCTACTTGTTTATTTAAAATGCCATATTCAGGACGAGCCGTAATATCCGATACCTGCATCATTATATTCTCTTTCACTTCAGGATAGTCTCCCGACACCTGTATATCTGCAATTAAAGGTTTACCAATAAAATGACACAAATTCATTGTTGCCAAGCGCAATGCGTTCTCTGCTTTGCGCATATTGAGTTCACTTTCATTCAATTTTACCTGCACTTTCAGCACGTCATTCTGAGGCTTTAACCCATGACGATATGCACTTTCCACATTCTTATGCAACTCAACCAGCACAGTATGATACCTATCGGCCACATTCTTCATTTCCCTAGCTTTAACTACTTGGGCATATGCCTTATCGGTATTCAAAATAACTGTGGTAGCCGTCAGGGTTTCATTCATTTGCGCCATCTCCTTGCCCAATACAGACATTTTATAAGCCGCCGTAATTTTTCCACCCATATAGAGAGGTTGTTCAACTTCCACTCCTCCCATATAAATAAGCCCGATTTTATACTTTAAATCAATTCCCGGGAAATAAGAGAAACCGCCATTGGGCAGAAATTGACCGGATGAATTAGGCATAAACACCGGCAGATTTCCTCCTTCTATACCATAATGTCCACTGGCACTGCTATAAATACCGGTCCCACTCGCCGTAAAATTCGGAAAGAAATTTCCTTTATAACTTTTAGCCATATATCGCGCGCTTTCTGTCTGCCGGACAGAAGCTGCCATTTCTTTATTATATTGAAGAGCCATCTCACGACATTGCTTCAAGCTCAACACCTCTTGAGAAAATAAAGCTGATGAGCAAAATAAAGCACCAATCAAAATAGATATCTTTTTCATTTGTCAGTCTGTTTTATATGAAAAAATAATGCATAAAGAACAGGTATAAACAGTAATGTTATGAGTGTACCAAACAGTAATCCTCCCATGATGGCGGCTGCCAATGAACCAAACATGGCATCTGTCAGCAAAGGAATCATACCTAAGATGGTAGTCAGAGAAGCCATCATCACAGGACGTAAACGACTTTGCGAACTATCGATTAATGCTGCTGTCGGTTCAACTCCCCGGTTTATCTGCAACGTTATTTCATCCATCAACACAATACCATTTTTAATCAACATACCTATCAATCCCAGCGTCCCCACTATCGCAACAAAATTGAAAGTCTTTCCAGTGAGCAGCATGACTGCCACCACTCCCACAAAGACAAGAGGAATACAACAGAAAATAATAATCGGTTTGCGATAATCTTTAAACAACATAATCAGGATAGCAATCATCAGGATAATAGCCAATGGAAAATTCTTGAATAAATATTTCATAGAATCCGTACTGGCTATTTTTTCTCCTTGCCAACACAATGTATAACCTTCGGGCAAAGGAATATTTTCTATCTGCGAAGCAACAGCCAAACGTGCTTGTTCCGTTTCAAGTCCCGGAGCCGGTGAGCACTGCACACGCTGGCTTCTCTGTCCGTTATAACGCGGAACCACCGGGTCTTCCCACCTTACGTCCACTCCTTTACTAATTTGTTTCAATGGAGTGCTGCCCATAATACCTTCCACTAGTTCTTCTTTTGACAGTGAACCCGATTTCAACTTTACCATCATTTCTTCATTCAGCAGACCATTGAGTGACGGTATAGAAGAAAACACCTGTGTATTACCTAAATCTTCTATCGGATTTCCTTCTTCATTCAAACATTTCAAATAGATTGTATTGGCATGAATTCCCTCATAAAATGAACCGATGGGAATTCCTCCGGTAGCTGTCAGTAAAGAGAGACTGACATCGTTGCGGCTCAACCCCAAAGCACGTGCGGCCGGCTGGTCATATTCTATTGTCAGCACCGGAACCTGCGGCTCCCAATCTGTCGTCACAAGGCGTACTTCAGGAGTATTTTCCATAATATGACGTGCACTGTCTGCCAAACGGTGCAACACCGCCGGGTCGGGTCCCATAAACTGTGCCTCAATAGGATACTTCTTGAACATCAGGTTATAACGCTTTAAATTGACATACGCATCAGGATATGCCTGCGACAGATAAGACTGAATCTCGTCCATATTATCCACCAATTCTTCCGGTGAAGTAAAGTCTATAATCAGTTCCCCATAAGAAAGAGAAGGATTAGCAATACTCCGCACCAAATTATAACGTCCGGGAGTTCCGCCAACAGAAGTCGTAACATGGGTTATTTCCTTCCTGCTCTTCAAATACGTCTCTATTTCCCGCAAATCATGGACAACTCGCGTCGAATTAGTCCCTTCAGGCAATTTATACTCCATATAAAGCTGATTGTAGACCATATCGGGGAAGAATCCTTGTTTCATATAACCATATCCCCAAAGAGAGAGCCCCAATAAACCAACCATGGCAAATACAAAGCTCCAGCGATGAGACAAGCCAAAGTAAAGAGCAGCTCTCAGATAAGCATAGACACGCCCTTTATACACACGGGCATTCGTTTCTCCTGTTGACATTTCACTCTTCAGTCTCCTGTTTGCCATCAGAGGAACATGAATTAACGCCAATACCCAACTCAACAATAGCGATACCGCCAATACGATAAAGAGATCGCGCGTATAGACTCCTGCTGTATCCGGTGACATATAAATAGGCAGGAAAGCAATGATGGCAATCAGAGTGGCCCCCAATAACGGCATCGCCGTTTGTCTTCCGATGGCTGTCATCGCCTCCATACGAGGTTTACCTGCCTTCAGATCGACCAAGATACCATCGATAATTACAATGGCATTATCTACCAGCATCCCCATTGCCAGCACAAATGCCGCCAAGGACACACGCTGCATCGTGCCGCCGGCAAACAGCAAGAACAGAAATGAACCAAATACCGTTACCACCAGGCTGATTCCAATGATAACCCCACTCTTGAAGCCCATTGCCAACATCAGAATGAGTACAACTATAACCACAGACTCTATTAAGTTGATAACAAATGTACCCAACGAATCACCCACACGCTCCGGCTGATAAAACACTTTATGACACTCCACTCCTGCCGGTAAGCGGCTTCCTTTCAAATCGTCAAGCTTCTTTGCCACCGCACTGCCTACCTTGATGATATCCGTACCGCTGGAAGCAGCTACCAACAGTCCCAAAGCCTGCTCACCATCATAAAACAATTCATTACGTGTAGGATTCTCATAACTCTTTTCTATTCGCGCTATATCACGCAAACGTAACTGATCATCATCGTGTCCCTGAATAAGCATTTTTCCGATATCATCTACCGTCTTAAACTTATCGTTGACCGTTACACGAATACGATTATCTCCATTCTCATAATACCCCGTATAAGTCGTTTTGTTCTGCCCGTTCAATGTGGCAAGCACTTCGGCAGGCTTCACTCCCAAATTTGCCATCCGGTCTTGCAACAAAGAGATATTGATACATTCCGGTCTTGTGCCGTAGAGTTCTACCCTGTCCACCCCCTCAAGGTCACTAACTTCCCTCTTGATAAGTTCGGCATAATCAGACAACTCCCTATCCGTCAACCCATCTCCGGTCAAAGCATAAAACATGCCATATACATTGCCAAAGTCATCTTTCACCATTGGTGCGCTTGCCCCCGGAGGAAGCGAAGCACAGGCATCTCCCACTTTGCGACGCAACATATCCCAACATTGCTCCACATCCTCATCCTTCACCGTACTCAACAATTCTATCTGAATAATAGATAAGTCATTATAAGAATAACTCTCCACATTATCTATATTACCCATGGTACGGATATTTTTCTCCAACACATCCGTTACTTCCAACTCCACCTGATGCGCCGATGCTCCCGGATAAGTGGTAACCACCATCGCCAATTTCACTTTAACCTCCGGGTCTTCCAGCTTACTCATCTCATAGCAGGAATAAACACCTCCCAAAAGAAGGACAGCCACCAAGAAATAAACCAGATTACGGTTTTGAAATGCCCACTTACTAATATCCATTATAACAGCCCTCCTACATTAGTTGATGTAATAGGCGGCAACGGTTTCACCACCTCGCCATCCTCTATATGATGCACTCCCGATGACACGACAAGTTCTCCCGGCTGCAATGCATCCGAAGTTATCACACTGCGTCCATTGGTCAGCAGTCTGAGTACAGTCACTTCACAACTTCTCACCGTTCCTTTCGACGGGTCATAAACAAAGACTGCTGCCTTTCCATTCTTTTGCAAAACAGCCCCGCTTGACACTGACAGAGAATGCATATCACCTGCACTGCAAAAAACAGTAACCATAGTATTCATTCCCGGGGACGGAGAAGGCTTACCATCCTGCACTATTCTCAATCTCATAGAATATAACTGATTGGCATTTGCCTTGGGGGTGATACTGATACATTCCAACGGATAAAACTTGCCCGGATAAATATCAAATGTAGCATGATAACGGATAAACTGTGTACGACGAATATATTCTGCTGCCGGCAGATTTATTTCCACTTCCGGTGCTCCTTGGCTGATCATCGAAATAACCGGCATCCCCGCCCCCACCGTTTCATGTTCATCAAACAAATGCTTTTGTACGAATCCGTCAAACGGAGCATAGAGATTAGTATATTCCAACTGATCCTTGTGGTGTTGATACTTGGCAGTTATCTGCTTCAGCCCATACACAGCCTTGTCATTGGCATTGGGAGTCGTTCCATTATCCTTATAAAGAGCCATCACACGTTCTGCCTCAGCCTTAACCTGCTGATATTCGGCCTCGGTAGCTTCCAGCTGAATCCGATAATCGGTAGGATCAAGTTGTGCCAACAACTGACCTTTCCTTACCCGGGCTCCGTCTTCCACACAAATTTTGCCTATCGTTCCGCTTACTCTGAAAGACAAATTAACGTCCTGAGCAGCTTTTACCTTCCCCGGAAACTGCAAAGGAGTTTGCCCTTCGACAGAAAAAACTGTGTCTATTTTTACTGTCTGCATTCTTCTAGTCTCTTTGCTATTATGACTGCAAGAAGCCGACATTACCATAAACGCACCTAAAATAATACAACAAAATAATTTCATAGATTTAAGTTTTAGTGTTTTCCTGCAAATGTACTCTACTTAAATGAAGTAACAAAGGTCTATATACCAAATTAACTGTTCTATTTATCAATTTCTTCTATAAATTAATACAGAACAGAAAGAAAGTTTTTCCGATTTACCTGTTCTATTTTACGCTTTTAAATATAAATAATACCGATAACTTGGTCATCTTTAGAATAATAAATACCTTTGCGACCCTAATTTTAAAAGCAATGAAAATCGATATAACTAGACATACTCATCTAACCATTCTTTTTATACTGTTCCTTTCCATTTGCAGAACTACCCTTGCACAAGAAGCAAACAGCGATTCTATCGTAATCAGCTACCTGCAAGAATCAGGCATCCCCATCACCCAAAACAATCGCCTGAAACTGTTAAAAAGCGGACATACCAAATTTATCGACCTCTTTGAAGAAATAAGAAAAGCCAAGCATCACATTCATTTGGAATACTTTAACTTCCGTAATGACTCAATTGCTAATGCCCTGTTCGATTTATTAGGCGAAAAGGTAAAAGAAGGAGTGGAGGTACGAGCCATGTTCGATGCATTTGGCAACCTCTCAAACAACAAGCCTCTAAAAAAAGAGCATCTGAAAGCCATACGCAAAAAAGGAATTGAAATAGTGAAGTTTGATCCTTTTAAATTTCCGTATATTAACCATGCCCTGCATCGTGACCATCGCAAAATAGTGGTAATAGACGGCAAAGTGGGCTATACCGGAGGAATGAATATAGCCAATTATTACATTAAAGGTCTGCCTGAAATAGGTGATTGGAGAGATATGCATGTCCGCATCGAAGGTGATGCCGTAAACAATCTTCAGGATATCTTCCTTACAATGTGGAATAAAAGCACCAAACAGCATATCGGAGGAGCAATGTACTACCCTTTGCTCAATGATTCCATTGATACCGGTGGCAAGACGGTAGCAATAGTCGACCGAGTACCGCGGAAAAGCCCCAAAATAATGCGCCGTATGTATGTTAAGTCATTAGACGCCGCACAACATAAAGTGCAGATTGTAAATCCCTATTTCACACCTACCCACAGTATAAAGAAAGCTATCAGACGAGCATTGAAACGTGGAGTAGAGGTGGAAATAATGATTCCCGGCAAATCAGACATCCCCTTTACCCCTGATGCAGCTTTTTACACTTCAAACAAACTCAGAAAAAAAGGAGCTGAAATCTATATCTATAACGGAGGGTTCCATCATTCTAAAATCATGATGGTAGATAGTTTGTTTTGTACCGTGGGCAGCACAAATTTAAATAGCCGGAGTTTGCGTTACGATTACGAAGTAAATGCCTTTATCTTTGACAAAGAAACAACCCACGAATTGAGCAGTATGTTTGAAGATGACAAGAAAGACAGCACATTGCTCACCAAGGAAGAATACAAAAAGCGTTCCGCATGGAAACGCTTTGTTGGCTGGTTCGCCAATATGTTTACACCCTTCCTTTAAATAAACAGTTTTTTACTTTGGCAAAAAACACGGTTTTACATCAATGAAAGTTTTTTCCTGCCTTATGGTTTTCACCTTATTATAAGGCAGAGAAAAAATAAATCCTCTTTTCACCTCCTTAAACTACAATATTTTTCTTATTTTTGCCCCAATATGTAATTTTGCCGTAGAAGGCACAAGAGACGAGATATAAGAATGAGAGTAGTTGACTTAATAAAAAGCACCGATAAAACGGCGTTTTCTTTTGAGATATTGCCCCCTCTGAAAGGAACGGGCATTGAGAAGCTTTATAAGACGGTGGATACATTGCGTGAATTTGACCCTAAGTACATCAATATCACCACCCATCGCAGCGAATATGTATACAAAGACCTTGGAAATGGTCTTTACCAACGCGCACGTATGCGCCGCCGTCCCGGAACGGTTGCCGTAGCTGCCGCACTGCAAAACAAATACAATATAACAACTGTGCCACATATCCTATGCAGCGGATTTACCCGCGAGGATACGGAATATGTATTGCTGGACTTACAGTTCTTGGGCATTACCGACTTGTTGGTATTACGCGGTGACAAAGCCAAACACGAATCCGCATTTGTCCCCGAAGGAAACGGATACAGCCATGCATTGGAACTGGAAGGACAAATTAATGATTTCAATAAGGGACTATTCGTCGATGGTTCTCCCATCAAGGTGACAGGAACACCGTTCAGCTATGGAGTGGCCTGCTACCCTGAGAAACACGAAGAATCACCCAATATGGAACAAGATATTTATTGGCTAAAGAAAAAAGTGGAAGCCGGTGCGGAATATGCCGTGACACAAATGTTCTATGACAACCGTAAGTACTTTGAGTTTGTGGAAAGGGTGCATAAAGAAGGTATCAATGTACCTATCATACCGGGGATCAAACCTTTCGGCAAATTATCTCAATTGAGCATGATACCGAAAACATTCAAGATTGATCTTCCACAAGAATTGGCCTCAGAAGCCATGAAATGCAAAACCGATGAAGAAGCACGCGCCCTCGGAGTGGAATGGTGCATCCACCAATGCCGCGAATTGATAGCATACGGCGTGCCAAGTATCCACTTCTATACGGTGAGTGCCGTAGAAAGCGTAAAAGAAGTAGCAAAAGTAATATATTAAATATAGGCTGATGTTTTTTAAAGATGTAATAGGACAAGAAGAAGCAAAGCAACGGCTTATTGCCGAAGTGAAAGAGGGAAGAATCCCCCATGCCCAACTGATTTGCGGTCCCGAAGGTACTGGAAAGTTACCTTTGGCGATAGCATATGCCCGTTACATTTGTTGTGAAAACCGTGGAGAGCATGATGCTTGCGGCGTATGCCCCAGTTGCACCAAGTTCAACAAACTGGCACATCCCGATTTTCATTTCGTTTTCCCTGTCATCAAGAAAAAAGCCGGAAAAGATACAGTATGCGATGATTTCATATCGGAGTGGCGGCAATTTGTAATGAATAATCCTTATTTCAACCTTAACCATTGGTTAAAAGAGATGGGAGCAGAGAATCAGCAAGCGCAGATATTTGTCAAAGAAAGCGATGAAATTATGCGCAAACTCAGTTTGAAATCCAGTCAGGGAGGTTATAAAGTAATGATTATCTGGCTGCCCGAAAAAATGAACGTAGAATGCAGTAATAAGCTACTTAAACTATTAGAAGAACCGCCGGTACAAACCGTTTTCCTTCTTGTATCGGAAGAACCGGATGCACTCTTGCAAACAATTCAAAGCCGTACCCAACGATTCAACATTCATGGAATTGATGAAGCAGAAATAGCCCAAGTGCTGCAAAGCAAATACGGATTGCAAGCGCAAGATGCCAATGATATTGCCCACCGCTCTGAAGGTAATTTTTTGAAAGCACTGGAAACCATTCATCTGAGTGAAGAGAACAAACTGTTTTTCGAACTATTTGTCAGTTTGATGCGTCTGTCCTACCAGCGCAAGATACGCGATATGAAACGATGGAGCGAAGGAGTGGCAAGCATGGGACGCGAACGACAAAAAAACTTCCTTACTTATTGCCAGCGCATGATACGTGAAAATTTCATATTCAATTTTCACCGACGAGACCTGGTATATATGAGCAATGAAGAACAAAACTTTTCTACTCGTTTCGCTCCGTTTGTCAACGAACGAAACGTAATGGGAATAATGAATGAACTAAGTGAAGCACAGCAACATATAGAACAGAACGTAAATGCCAAGATGGTATTTTTTGATTTCTCGCTTAAAATGATTGTGCTGCTGGTGCAGAAATAACATATATATAACAACACTATGAATAATGAGTTTAAATTAAAGAACGGAAGCGGCTGTTTGTATTGCAAAGGCTGCGGACGACAGGATAAACAGCTGAATACTTACGACTGGCTGGCTGATATTCCCGGAAATGCCGAGGAACAGGAGATGGTTGAAGTTCAGTTCAAGAATACGCGCAAAGGATATTTCAAGAACAGCAACAAATTGAAGCTGGACAAAGGCGATATTGTTGCCGTGGAAGCAAGTCCCGGACATGATATCGGAGTAGTGACACTGACCGGACGACTCGTTCCACTGCAAATGCGCAAAGCAAATCTGAAACCGGATGTCGAAATTAAACGAATCTACCGCAAAGTAAAACCGGTAGATATGGAAAAGTATGAAGAAGCAAAAGCCAAAGAACATGATACGATGATTCGTTCACGCCAAATTGCGCTGAACCTGAATCTGAACATGAAGATTGGTGATGTGGAATATCAGGGGGACGGCAACAAAGCCATCTTCTACTATATTGCCGATGAACGCGTTGACTTCCGTCAGCTAATTAAAGTATTGGCAGAGACTTTCCGCGTGCGTATCGAGATGAAGCAGATCGGTGCACGGCAGGAGGCCGGACGCATCGGGGGAATCGGTCCCTGCGGTCGCGAACTGTGTTGTGCCACATGGATGACCAACTTTGTTTCTGTTTCTACCAGTGCGGCTCGCTATCAGGACATCTCACTCAACCCGCAGAAACTGGCAGGACAATGCGCCAAACTGAAATGCTGCCTCAACTATGAAGTGGACGCATACGTGGAAGCACAAAAACGACTCCCGAGTAAAGAAATCACATTGGAAACCGTCGACGGCACTTTCTACTTCTTCAAGGCTGATATACTAAAAGGTTCCATTACCTACTCCACCGACAAAAATTTCATGGCAAACATTGTGACAATCCCTGCACGACGAGCCTTTGAAATCATCAATATGAACAGACGTGGCGAAAAACCGGAAAACTTGCTGGAAACCATCAAGAAAAACGAACCACAACAACCGGTTGATTTAGTGGAACAGGAAAGTCTAACCCGTTTTGACAAACGCAAAGGCAATAACAACAATCGTAAAAAGAAAAGAAAAGGAGAAACCAACGGCAATAACGAAGGTACTACCAACGGTAACAAGCCTCAACAGCTCAAAGATAACCAGCCGAAGGGCGAAGGACGTCCACCCAAAGGGGAAAACAGAGCTCCCAAAGGAGAAAACAGAGCTCCCAAAGGGGAAAACAGAGCTTCGAAAGGAGAAGGCCGCCCACCCAAAGGGGAAGGAAGACCTCCACGCGAAAATAAAGAAAACAGAGCAGAGGGAAAACGCAACCGTGAAGACGGCCGCGAGCGCAACCGTAACCGGCGTCCAGGCAATGGCGAGAACACCGCTTCTGCCAACAATAAAAATGGAAATAATAACGGTAACAATGCCCAAACAACTCAGAACAACAATTCCAAGCCACAAGCTCCTGTGGCTGATAAAGAATAAAATAGCTTGCCTGCCGATAATATATTTACTATTGACAGCATGTCACAGTAATACGGTTTATCACTCTTATCAATCCATCCCTACAACGGGATGGAGTAAGAGTGATACTCTTGTTTATACCCTTCCGGCTTCAATACCTGCGGGAACGTATGAAATGACTATCAGCATCAGGCATCAGGAAAGCTATCCGTATCGTGATTTATGGATAAATATCAGCACAAATGTAAAAGACACATCCACCTATACCACAGATACACTGCAATTATTCCTTGCCGATAAAACAGGAAACTGGAACGGAAATGGTCCCGGCGGACTATATCAATTTACCAAGCTCTATACACCCTCTTTTACAATCGCCCAAGACAGTGCTTCCAGAAATATCCGCATCGTTCATATCATGACAGACAATCCACTGAAAGGAATCAGTGATGTCGGCATCCGTTTGGAAAAACCTTAATGACTTCCTCGTGCCGAATCAATGCGCAAAAATACAAAAAGCAGGATGGTGAAACCCCATAAAGAAGAGCCTCCATAACTGAAGAAAGGCAATGGAATACCGATTACCGGCGTTAATCCGAGTACCATTCCTATATTGATAAAGAGATGAAACAGGAAGATGCTCAGCACCGAGTAACCATATACACGTCCAAAGCGTGTGTGTTGTCTTTCGGCAATAACTATCAACCTTAAAATCAGAGTCATAAACAGTAGTAACACAATAGCAGAACCCAGGAAACCTTCCTCCTCACCCACCGTACAGAAAATAAAATCCGTATCCTGTTCGGGAACATATTTCAACTTCGTCTGCGTCCCATTCAGGAACCCCTTTCCCAACAGTCCTCCCGAACCGATTGCAATCTTGCTTTGATTCACATTATACCCGGCCCCTGCCAAGTCCTCCTCCATTCCCAGTACCACTTTTATACGTACTTGTTGATGAGGTTCAAGCACATTTTCAAATACATAGTCGGCAGAAAAAAGGAAACCCACAGAGCCAATAGCAAACAGAGCAATATAAAAATAATCACGCATACGCTCGCGCATGGAAAGGAATATGAGATAAAAAACCAATGCTACACACAGTCCGTACTGAAACCACGTAATATCGAAAGGAATCACATAATAAGAAAAGAGCAACGCCAGTAAGGTCCCTCCAGAACCGAAACCGAGAATATACCACACCACCGGCTTCTTCTTACAATAAGAATTAACCAACAAGGCAGACAGTATCGTTATCAACAGCAAGACCGAAAATTCCCCGACCGATGTACAGTCATCTGCCATCATCTCCTGACTAAAACGAATGCCAACCACAAAATAAACCACAGCACAAATCCCGGCAAACAGAATGGAGCCGGGCATTCCTTCCCTGTACAGCATGAAGAAAAAAGCCAGATAGACCAATGCAGAACCTGTTTCACGCTGTAATATAATAAGCAACATGGGCAGTAATATCATCCCCGTTACCGGAAGAGAATACTTCAGCTTACTCATGGTGAATCCATAAACATTCATAAATTTAGCCAAAGCCAAAGCCGTAGCAAACTTGGCAAACTCAGCCGGCTGCAAACTGACAGGTCCAAACTTAATCCATGAATAAGAACCTTTCGTATCCTCGGCCAAAAAAGGAGTGACAAGCAATAGCAACATCATTGCCCCATAAAAAATATAGGCAAACATATCATAAAGCTTATCTTCGAGCATCAACAAAATAAATCCCAACCCCAATGAACAGGAAATCCACACCAACTGCTTACCGGCACGTGTATCGAAACTGAAGAAATCTATTTCACCATAGTCATAACTGGCCCCGCATACACTGAACCAGCCGAAGATAACCAATGCTAAATAGATGCAAATAGTTATCCAGTCTATCGACTTCAACATATTATCGCTCGTGTATGCCATAATCTATCCTCCTGTTTTGTATATCATTAGCTTTCACCTCACTGTCAGGAGACAATTCTCCTTTCAAATACTGTTCCATCATCAGTGCTCCGATAGGCACCCCATATACCGCACCAAATCCTCCATTCTCCACATAAACTGCAATAGCTATCTTCGGATTATTCATCGGAGCAAACCCCATAAAAGCAGAATGGTCTTTACCTCTATTCTGTGCCGTACCGGTTTTACCACAAACTTCTATACCGGGAATATTGGCTCCCCGGCATGTACCACCCAATACAGCTGCACGCATCCCCTGCACCACCGTTTCATAATGCCGGCTACTCACCTTCGTATAATGTTTCGTACTATACAGAGTATCCAACGGCTCATCTTCCACTTCTTTTACCACATGGGGAGTAACATAATAACCACGATTGGCTATTGTCGCTCCCAAATTGGCAATCTGTAACGGAGTCAATGTCACCTCTCCCTGTCCGATGGCAATACTGATAATAGTCAAACCATTCCAAGAGCCCCGATAATTCTTGTCATAATACTCTGCATTCGGAATCATTCCCCGCTTCTCTCCCGGAAGATCTACACCCAACGGATATCCAAACCCCATCGAAACCATATAGTCACGCCAGGTAGACATCGCATTCTGTACCGAACCGTATTTTTTCTTGGCTCCTATCATGTGATACAGTCCCCAGCAAAAATAAGCATTACATGAAGTAGCAATAGCCGGAACCAATGCCAGAGGAGAGCCATGGGCATGACAACCTACACGAAGGCCTGCGTGTACAAATCCATGATAACAGGAATAAGGCGTCTCGGGCACAATAATACCTTCCTCAAGAAAAGTAAGGGCTTGTGATGTCTTAAAGGTAGACCCCGGCGGAAACTGTCCCATAATAGCACGGTTCAACAAAGGTTTCCAACTATCGCGTGCCAAATCCAAGTGATTCTTTCCCCGTTGGCGTCCCACCATCAGCCTAGGGTCGAAAGTAGGTGAAGATACCATACATAATATCTCTCCTGTTTCGGGTTCGATAGCAACAATACTTCCTATTTTCCCTTCCAAGAGTCGTTCTCCAAGCATTTGAAGCTCAACATCAATCCCCAATTTCAAATTCTTGCCCGGTACAGGAGTCTTGTCATATTTTCCGTCCATATAGCGTCCCTGAATACGCCCGCGAGCATCACGGAGCAATATTTCCACTCCTTTTTCTCCACGCAATTGTTTCTCATAAGAGCGCTCCACCCCCTGTTTACCGATAAAATCTCCACGCACATAATAATCATCCGCCTCTATATCCCGTTTGGAAACTTCGGCAATATCACCTAAAACATGAGCAGCTGAATTATAATTATACTGTCGGATGGTACGTCTCTGGATATAAAATCCGGGGAATTTAAACAGTTTCTCCTGAAACACTCCACATTCTTCGGCAGAAAGCTGGGTCATAAAGACCTGATGAGTATAAGGAGAATAACCCGGATTAGAGCGGCGATCTTTCATTTCACGAATACGCCTTTTAAAGTATTCCGGAGTAATATTCAACGTCCGGCACAAATCAAGTGTATCAAGATTTACCACCTCTTTCATCACCATAGTGACATCGTATGCCGGTTGGTTGTAAACCAATAATTTCCCATTACGGTCATACATCACACCACGACTGGGATATTGTGTCTTATTCAGAAAAGCGTTGCTGTCTGCATTCTTTTTATAGTCTTCGCTCATAATCTGCAAGGTAAAAAGACGTATCAGGTAAATCAGTACAATAACAACAACCGATCCACCAATCACATATTTCCGCTTCTCCAGATTATAATCTCTTTCCACTTATTTCTTCCTCCTTATTGCCTCGGCACATAATATACAAACAATTGTAATGGAGGCATCTGTCAATATTTTCAATAATAATACAGGCAGATTAAAAAACGAGAAAGTATCTATCACCATCAAAATGCTACAAAACAGGAATGTACACAACAGAATATACCGAAAGTAAGGAGAAATCCCCATACTCTTGATGCCCGGCTCAAAGTCTTCGGCACTGTCGCGTAACGTCACCAGCCTGAGGATAGGCTCACGCATAAAAGCCAATAACGTAGCGGCGGCGGCGTTCATTCCGGGAGTATTACTGAAAATATCAACTGTCAATCCGAGTAAAAACGACCACACCATCAATGTGTTACGACTTACACCCGAATTATACTTCAGAATAAAATAAATAAAAAAGAAAGGAGTGGCATATCCATTCATATGCATACGATTTAATACCAGCACTTGCAACAGTACCAGCCCGATAAACCACTCTATTCTTTGCAGATAAGTAATCATCAGTCTACTCTACTTATTCGTTTTAACCTGTTTTTCTAATTCCAGCTGTTCCTCTTGCCCTTTCTCCGCAATAACGCGAACATCATTCAGACGAGCAAAATCTGTAAAGAGCTTGACTCTAAGCAAGTAAGACAGACCATCATGACTGTCGGCTATATCGTCTACTGTCCCTATCGGAATTCCTGAAGGAAATACGGCACTGTGTCCGCTTGTCACAATGGTATCTCCCAAAGAGAATAATGAATGACGAGGCATATCTTTTACGTAAGCATATTCAGACGAACCACCGTCCCATTTCAAGAAACCGAAATAATCACTCTTCTTTATTTTACAGCTGATACTGCTTTTAGAATTCAAAACGGGAATAACGATGGAATGATGAGAAGAAGTAAGATAAACAATACCTACCACACCACTTCCGTTCACTACCCCCATTTCACTGCGCACACCGTCTGCCGTACCTTTATTTATAGTAATATAATTATCGGCATGAGTAATGCTATTATTGATAACACTCGCCTTGAAGATGTCATACCCCTGCAAGGCTTCCTGTTTCATCTGCTCGATACCACTGCTGTCTCCCGTCGCTTCCGTCAAGGCTTCACGAAGGCGTTCCACTTGCAGTTCCAGTTCTACATTCTTTTGTACCAATTCATCATTGATGGTTTTCAAGTGAAAATATCCGGTGACATTATTGGCTGCGTCATACACCGCACCGGCAACCCGGTTGGCTGAGGTAAAGAATGCACTTCCCTGATAACTGTTGAAACGGAATAATAAAGCAAAACTGATTACCTCCAGTAAAACAAAGAGGAACCAGTAATTATACTTTAAAAAGAAATTCAGCAGATTTCTCATCTTTATTTCTTCATTAATATCTTATCGCATCAAGAATGAGAAACGGTCTACATTCTTCAGTGCAATACCTGTACCTTTGGCTACACTCAGCAAAGGATCTTCGGCTATATGAAACGGAATATTAATCTTATCGGTAAGACGCTTGTCCAAACCGCGTAACAAAGCACCGCCACCTGCCAGATAAATACCATTCAACACAATATCGGCATACAACTCGGGAGGAGTCTGCTCCAATGCGCTCAAGATAGCAGTTTCAATCTTGGCAATACTCTTTTCCAAACAATGTGCCACTTCCTGATAATTGACAGGTACTTCCATAGGGAGAGCAGTAATACGATTAGGACCACGAACAATATAATCTTCGGGAGCATCATCGCCTAAATCAGTCAATGCCGCACCTACATGGATTTTAATACGTTCTGCCATACGTTCACTCACCTTTACATTATGCTGACGACTCATATACTCCTGAATATCAGCCGTTAAATCGTCACCGGCAATACGAATCGAGTTATTCGACACGATACCGCCCAATGAAATAACGGCAATCTCGGTAGAACCACCACCTATATCGACAATCATATTTCCTTCGGGTGCTTCCACATCAATACCGATACCGATAGCAGCAGCCATAGGTTCAAAAATCAAATATACATCACGTCCGCCGGCATGTTCTGCACTATCGCGAACGGCACGGAGTTCAACTTCCGTACTGCCTGAAGGCACACCGATAACCATACGTAATGAAGGAGAGAAGAAACGATTACCCATATTCACCTTCTTAATCAGCCCGCGCATCATCTGTTCGCAAGCATTAAAATCGGCAATCACACCGTCACGCAAAGGACGCACAGTACGAATATTCGGGTTCTCTTTCTCATACATCATTTTAGCCCGCTCGCCTACGGCAATCATCTTGTCAGTGCGACGGTCGAGTGCAACGACCGAAGGTTCGTCCACTACAATCTTTCCGTTATTCAATATGATGGTATTGGCAGTGCCAAGGTCCATCGCAATCTCTTGTGTAAAGGAGAATAATCCCATAATTTTTATTTAATTGACAGGTATAATGAGAAGATGTGTCAAAGCCGGAATCGGTTATCTTCCTTTGACACACCCTCTCAAACTATTATATTAGTGTTTAAAATGACGGATACCGGTAGTAACCATGGCTACTCCATGCTCATTGCAATACTGGAACGTCAATTCATCTTTTACAGAGCCTCCCGGCTGGATAACAGCTTTCACACCTTCCTTATCAGCGATTTCCACACAGTCGGGGAAGGGGAAGAAAGCATCACTTGCCATCACTGCGCCATGCAGGTCAAATTCAAACGATTTGGCTTTCTCGATTGCCTGCTTCAGGGCATCCACACGTGAAGTCTGACCCACACCGCTTGCCAGCAATTGTTTGTTTTTAGCCAAAACGATAGCATTGCTCTTACTGTTCTTTACAATCTTGTTGGCAAACAACATATCTTCCACTTCGGCAGCCGTCGGAGCTTTCTCGCTTACTTGTTTCAAATCGGCAGCAGTTTCCACATCCAAGTCTCTCTCCTGAACCAACACCCCATTCAATAAAGAGCGGAACTGCTTCTTGGGCAACTTGGCCTCTTTACGCACCAAAATAATGCGGTTCTTCTTCTGCCCCAGAATTTCCAATGCATCCACATCATAATCAGGAGCTATGATAACCTCAAAGAAGAGTTTATTGATTTCTTCTGCTGTTTCCTTGTCGATAACCGCATTAGTAACCAATACACCACCGAAAGCAGAAACAGGATCACCTGCCAAGGCATCTTTCCATGCTTCAAGAACAGTAGGACGTGAAGCCAGGCCACAGGCATTATTATGTTTCAGAATAGCAAAAGTAATTTCATCAAATTCATCAATCAAATCAACGGCAGCATTGATATCCAACAAGTTGTTATAAGAAATTTCTTTTCCGTGGATTTGGTCAAACATCGCGTCCAAATTACCATAGAAATAACCTTTCTGATGCGGGTTTTCTCCATAACGAAGCTGCTTTTGATCTTCCATTGCACAACGGAAAGCAGAGCCTTCCCCACCGTCAAAGTAATTAAAGATAGCCGAATCATAATGAGATGAAACAGCAAATGCTTCTTTGGCAAACCAACGGCGCTCTTCTCTTGAGGTGGTGGCACCATGTTCCAGCAACATATCGCGGAACGGTTTGTATTGTGCCTGACTGGCAATAATAACCACATCATTGAAATTCTTTGCAGCAGCACGTATCAATGAGATACCGCCTATATCTATTTTTTCGATAATAGCCTGTTCTTCCGCACCGCTGGCTACAGTTGCCTCAAACGGATACAAATCTACGATGACCAAGTCTATTTCAGGAATTTCGTATTTCTCAATCTGTTGCATATCCTGTTCCAGACCGCGACGGCACAAAATACCTCCGAAAACCTTCGGATGCAGTGTCTTTACACGTCCGCCCAGAATAGAGGGGTAAGTAGTCAGGTCTTCTACCGCTTTGCACGGGAAACCCAATGATTCAATAAACTGTCGTGTTCCGCCTGTTGAGAGGAACTCTACTCCTTCTTCGTGTAGTTTGGTAATAATCTCATCCAAACCTTCCTTGTGATAAACCGATACCAATGCGGTTTTTATTCTCTTAGCCTCTGACATTTTTTATAGATTAAGTATTTGGGCTACAAAGGTATGAATTTTCAGTTTATATCTTCCACACAAAAAGGTGAAATATTATTTATCGGTTCATATTTGTCCTAAAACCCGGATTGTAACACAAATGTAACATATATGACATTTCATCATAACATAGCTCTTCTACCTTTGCGCCCATTAAAAATAGAGTGAACAAAATTTATGGAAACAATGTTTTTGGGAATCGTCGTATTCCTCTTTCTGCTAGCCATATTCGATTTGGTAGTAGGCGTCAGTAACGACGCAGTAAACTTCATGAACTCCGCTATCGGTGCCAAAGCAGCATCATTCAAAACCATTATCGCCATCGCCGCCCTTGGTATCTTTATTGGCGCCACACTGAGCAATGGTATGATGGACATCGCACGTCACGGTATCTTCCGCCCTGAACAATTTTACTTTCAGGAGCTGATGTGTATCTTTCTGGCTGTTATGGTAACGGATGTCGTCTTACTGGACATTTTCAACTCTTTAGGAATGCCTACCTCAACTACTGTATCTATGGTGTTTGAACTGCTGGGAGGTACTTTTGTATTAGCCCTCATCAAGATAGCAGGAGACGAAACCGGCATGTTGGGCTTTGCCGACCTGCTGAATACAGAAAAAGCCTTGTCCGTCATTTTGGGTATTTTCCTCTCGGTAGCCGTAGCCTTCTTCTTCGGTACATTGGTACAATACCTCTCACGCCTTCTCTTTACCTTTAATTATACCAAGAAACTGAAATACACCATTGGTTTGTTTGGCGGTGTTGCCGTAACAGCCATTATCTATTTCATGCTGATAAAAGGACTGAAAGACTCTTCCTTTATGACCCCTGACAACAAGCATTGGATTCAAGAGAACACTCTGATGTTGGTAAGTTGCAGTTTTGTATTCTTCACCATTCTGATGCAAGTACTGCACTGGTGCAAAATCAATGTATTTAAAGTGGTCGTTATGTTGGGTACTTTTGCTTTAGCCATGGCTTTTGCCGGCAATGACCTGGTGAACTTTATCGGTGTGCCCTTAGCCGGTTTCTCCGCATATACCGACTTCATGGCGAATGGCAATGGTAATCCGATGGGTTATCTGATGGATTCACTGAATGGTCCCGCCACTACCCCATTCTTATTCTTATTTTTAGCAGGAGTCATTATGGTATATGCCCTGATAACCTCGAAGAAAGCGCAAAATGTTGTAAAAACGTCGGTAGACCTTTCACGCCAGGATGAAGGCGATGAAATGTTCGGTTCATCAGCCGTGGCACGTAGTATTGTCCGTTCCACCATGACCGCTTCAGAAAACATATCCAAGGTATTGCCCGACAACTTGAAACGTTGGGCCGACAGCCGCTTCTGCAAAGATGTTATGATCATGGAAAACGGTGCTGCATTCGACTTGATACGCGCCTCAGTCAATCTGGTATTGGCAGGTCTGCTCATTGCTTTGGGTACTTCTCTGAAACTTCCTCTTTCTACCACTTATGTTACCTTTATGGTTGCCATGGGTAGCTCGTTAGCCGACCGTGCATGGAGCCGCGACAGTGCTGTCTATCGCATCACCGGCGTTCTTTCCGTCATCGGTGGTTGGTTCATTACTGCCGGAGCTGCCTTCACTATTTGTTTTGTGGTAACACTCATTATGTATTACGGCGGCACATTTGCTATGCTGGCTTTGATTGCACTCGCCATATTCCTATTGGTGCGTAGCAATATCAACTACAGCAAGAAACAGAAAGATAAAGGTAAAGACGATATATTCGCACGCCTCATTACCAGCAAAGACAAAGAAGAACGTTGGACATTGCTCCGCCAGCACGTTAATAATACATTGGTAGCCGAAATGACATTTACCAACGAAACTTATCGTCAAATAACCGACGGATTCATCAACGAGAATTTGAAAGCCCTGCGTAAAGCCGTAAGCAATACTGACAGCCAGAAGGAAATGCTGAAAAAAATACGCCGCAAAGAGATTCTGGGTCTGCGCCGCATAGACAACTTTACCGCCATCGAAAAGAACACCTGGTTCCATTTGGGTAGTAATAGCTGCGAACAAATGCTCTACTGTCTGAAACGTATCTGTGACCCTTGCAAAGAGCACGTAGACAATAAATTCACTCCGTTATCAGAACGCGCCACCAATGAATTTATCCCTGTCCGCGACGAAATGACCGCACTGATGGCTCGCGCTACAGAAGTGCTTGCCAATAAGGATTACACTCAAACCGATGCTTTGCTGCGTGAAGGAGCTTTGTTGAAAAATAAGATTTCCACCCTGCGAAAACAGCAAATGGACCGCATACAGGAACGTGACGTGAACGTAAAAGCCTCCATGGTATACCTTAACGTGCTACAAGAATCACAGGAATTGGTATCCTGCTGGCGTCATTTACTGCGCGCAGACCGTATGTTCCAAACTGATTTGAAGAAATAACACACCTATTCTTATAATAAATAATAAAATTGTGATAGCTTCTTTTCCTTATTTAAGGAGAAGAAGCTATCTTTGTCTCATTATAATCCGTGATTATTCATAATTATTACAATAACAATCTATGGAAAACCTCAATCAAATTATCAAGCAATTCCCCGAGGTGGGCGAAGTAAAAGAAGTAAAAGCACTGACTTCAGGGCTGATCAACCAAACTTATTTAGTAAAAACTGTCGATCCCCAAGAAGCTGATTACGTATTACAACGTATCAACCATCAGATATTTACCGACATCGACATGTTACAGCACAACATCGAAGTGGTGACAGGTCATATCCGCAAAAAGCTGGAAGCACAGAACGAAACAGACATCGACCGCAAAGTGCTCCGTTTCCTTCCGGCTACCGATGGAAAGACCTTTTATTATGATGGCGAAGGCTATTGGCGCGTATCAGTATTCATTCCCCGTTCACAGACTTTGGAAGCTGTCACTCCCGACTCTTCTTATTTGGCAGGTTTGAAATTCGGCGAATTCCAAGCTATGTTGGCCGATGTGCCCGAACAGCTGGGTGAAATTATTCCTGATTTCCACAACATGGAATTCCGCATGAAACAGTTGCGCGAAGCCGTTGCCACCAATGCAGCCGGCAGACTGAGCGAAGTGCAGGACATCGTTGATGCCATTGAAAAAGATGCCGACGAAATGTGCAGTGCCGAAAGACTGTTCCGCGAAGGCAAACTTCCGAAACGTATCTGCCACTGCGATACTAAAGTCAGCAACATGTTGTTTGATGAAGACGGTAAAGTGCTTTGCGTTATCGACCTCGACACTGTCATGCCCAGCTTCATCTTCTCCGATTTCGGTGACTTCCTTCGTTCGGCAGCCAATACAGGCAAAGAAGACGAAAAGGATTTGAACAATGTCCGTTTTAATATGGAGATTTTCAAGGCATTCGCCAAAGGATACATTGAATCAGCCCGTTCGTTCCTGACTCCGGTTGAAATTGAGATGTTGCCATACGCTGCCACCTTGTTCCCATATATGCAGGCTGTACGTTTCTTGGCCGACTATATCAACGGTGATACGTATTACCAGACCAAATACGAAGGTCACAATTTGGTACGCACAAAAGCCCAATATAAATTATATCTGGAAGCAAAAGCTGCCGTGCCCGAAATGAAGGCTTACATTGCAGGTCTGCTGTAATAGATATTTTTTCATTGCAGGGGCTCAAGAACTGAGTCCCTGCAATGTATAATCTTCACTAACGTTTGGGAATATCCACAGACTTCTCACTCTTTCAGATGTTCTGAGAAATAATCCACCAGTCTCCAATAGAAATATTCATTCATGTCACCGAATCCGTGGCGCTGCTGCGGTAAAATCAGCATATCAAAGCGTTTGCCGGCACGGATCAATGCATCAACCACGCGCAGTGTATTACCCGGATGCACATTGTTATCAATATCACCGTGAATCAGCAGCAAATTGCCTTTCAGCTGTTTAGCAATCTGAGGATTGGTCGCTATCTTGTAAACAAAGGTAGTATCTCCCTTTTCGCTTACCACTTCCTTTACTCCGTGATGCGTTTCGCTCCACCAACGGTTATAAATATTATTATCATGGTTTCCGGCACATGAAACGGCAACCTTAAAGAAGTCAGGATATTGACACATGGCAGCCGTACTCATAAATCCGCCTCCTGAATGTCCGTGAATACCCACTTTATCTATATCTATATAATTATAACGCATTGCCAACTGCTCGATAGCATATTTGTGGTCGGCCAAGGGATAATCGCGCATATTGCCATATCCATAGTTATGATACCACTTGGAACGGCTTGGATGTCCGCCACGTTGTCCTACCGAAATGACGATGAAACCGGCTTGTGCCAATCGGTCTGTACGCGGAGTCATACGAGTAAACGGATAAACCGTACCTTCAACCTGCGGCCCCGGATAAACATAGTCTACAATAGGATATACCTTTGTAGAATCGAAATTAAACGGTTTATACATCACACCATAAAGGTCGGTCACTCCATCGGCAGCTTTCACCTTAAAAGGTTCGGGAAACTTGTAACCGGCAGCAAAAAGCTGCGAGAAATCACTTTCCTGAATCGTCATCACTTTATTACCGTTCGTATCCAGCAAGTCGGCACAAGGCACTGTATTGACACGTGAAAAGTTATCCACCACAAAACGAGCCTCATCATCCACTTCCACGCGGTGGAAATAATCCCCCTTTGAAAGTTGCTTCAGTCCGCTACCATCCAAATTCACCCGATACAAGTGCTCATAATACGGGTTCTCGTTCGGGTTCATACCATTGGCAGTGAAATAAATGACACGCGCTTTATTGTCTACTTTCAATATTTCTTCCACATGCCAAGGTCCCTTTGTGATACGGTTTTTCAGATTACCTTTATCATCATATAAATAAAGATGCGCCCAACCGTCGCGTTCACTCCACTGTATCAGTTCTTTTCCATTGCTCAAAAGATGCAAAGGACGCGTTTCCTGATAAGTATTCATACGCTCTTTAATAACAGGAACAATAGAATCCTGCCCCACAGTGTAAGAACAAATATCTATCCGATGCAAGTCACGGCTTTTACGTGAAAGATAGAAACGTTTATTGTCACCCAGCCAGATTGAAGGCTGATCTTCCATATCACGCTGTTTCTGTAGCCACGGACTGTAAGAGAGTCCCAAAGTCTGATCTTTATAAGCGTCCACCTTTATTTCTTTCCGGCTGTTGTCACTCATATCAAACAAATACAAATGTTCTATCGGAGCTTCTTTTTCACCGGGCATCTGATATTTATAAGTTTCCAGGGTAGGACGCGGTTGTGCCATAGAGTTAATCACCCACAACTCTTTTACGGCCCGGTCATCGGAAACGGTCATTGCAAAATGACGGGAGTCGGGCGACCACACCCCATACACCCTGCGACGCTTGCCATTACACAGCGTATCAGTGTTGAGCGTACTGTAAGGAATACCGTAGCCAAAATCTTCCACACCGTCTTTGGTCAGCTGAATTTCGACAATAGTACTGTCCTTTTCATTCTTCTTTGCCTTCTCATAATCTTCACGGCTCATACGATAAAGATTCAGGTCTTTGGCATAAACCACCGTCTTTCCGTCAGGAGAGATTGATCCCCATCTGATTTTCTTGGGTTCTTTTTCTTTATCTTTCAGATGAGTGAGCTTACGGGTGGGATAATCGTAGGAAAAATAAAAGACTTCTTTCTCGGTCTTGCCTTTTTTATCTTTTTTCTCCTTATCCTCCTTCTTGGGCTTGGCATCCTGAGAAGATACCACCTCAAAAGTAAAAGTACGACCGTCTTCCTGAGCTTTCAAGTTCCTGATGGGAAGATGACGCGCTTCAAAAGGGTCTTTTACAATTTCGGTCAGCTGCGAGGCCATTTCATCACGGTCGAAAAGCTGCTTCTTACTGCGTGCCGAAGGGTCTACCACATACCAAAAGGTACCTTCACTTGTTTTATACTGAAACCAGAAGTTATTCCCTTTCTGAAACCAATGAGGGTCTACCACAGTAGAGAACAACATGGTGTTCAGTTTCTCCTGAGTAAATTTTTCCGCCTGTAAGTACTCCGGCAACCTTTCTTGTGCCTGTACTACGGGTGTAGTTGTACATAATCCACCTACCAACAAGGTGAACAATAGCATTTTCTTCATAATATTCATTTGTTATCGTGTTAGTTTCTTCTTTATTATATCTTGTGGAAGTATGCTGCTTAAAACGTAACTCTTATCATCCTTTATAAGCCCGACAGGTATCAAACCGGTCTGTTTTTTCAAGTTCTTGAAAAGACTACTGTAAAAATCAGAGATATATGTTCTTTCATGTAACAGATACTCAATAAAATAACGGTTCAAAAGTACATAAAAACAGCATACCCAACAAATATCAGAACATAAAAACAGTATTTTAAAAAGGGAAAATTACGAAAAGATGCAGCTGTTTCCAAAATAGAAACAACCTCTCATCCCGATGGGTCTTTGGCACAATGTTTCCCAAACAACAAGGCTTTACGCTTCGCGGCTTGGTTTACCAATAGCGATGAAACCATTGACGGCAAGAGTAGATCAAAAGCATACTTGAGATTTCAAGGATTTCTCCCTTTCTCCTTTCATTAGTCGTTGAAACGCCCTATTGATGGGGGTCCGGTAGTGAATGAACATTGTGTCACCACCCTTTCATCCTCCTTTCATTCGTAAAACTTCTTCCGGCAGGATAAAGGCTGAAGGCAGCTTGTGAAGGGACTTGGGAAGCACGGCTGAAAGGAGGATGAAGGGATGTCCTGTCATTCTTAACAATCTGATTATCCGCACATTTCGGCTAAAATGAAAGGATGAACGGAGAAGAAGGAATAACCGACTTGGTGAGGGGATGCATTCTGCCCTTACAGGAAAAACATGCCGAGCTTTTTAAAAAAGAAGGTGGTGTTTTCAAAAAAGACCTTGATGTTTTTAAAAATCCTCAAGGTCTTTTTGCAACATACAGTGCAAGCTGCCTATTTGTAAAATGTGTACGTACGCATCGGGCCACACATACGGTGGCATAAGCCCACACGTATATACGCATCGGGCTACACGTACGTACGCATGAACCTGCATGTATATATGTCATTGTGACACCACCAAGGGAAAATTGTATATCGCATCAATCAAATTCAATAAAAAATCGGGAAGTGAATAGAATCCGTTACCGAAGATATTCACTTCCCGATTGAATGGGATATAATTCTCAACTGAGAATGAGAAGCCGCCTCCCACTAAAGAGGAGGCAGACTCAAATTATTCAGTTTTTTATTACTTTGTTTTCAGAGTGATAGTAAATGGAACAGTCATCGTCTTATTCCAAGCATCTACTACAATAAGTTGCATTTCAACCGGTGCAGATTCTGCTACACCTTCCGACAACTTATCAACAGCTGTAATAATTGTGCTGCCTGTAAAGTCATTAAGATTCTTAGTTCCATCGAAGTTTTCTACATCCTTAATCAAAGCTTTTGCATATTCAGGATCAACTACTTTCAGATAAACTCCTGCAATCTTAGCATCGGCTGCTGTTGCTGCTGTTTTTCCAACTGTTATGTCCTTCACTACTGCAAAGTTAACCTTGCCTGCATAAGTTGTAAATAAGTCATAAACAGCTTTATCTTCAGCTGCAACTTTTACAGGTGCATTATTTTCATATTTACGAACGTAATAACCAGTATGCCCACTTGCTTCTACATAATATTTGCCCAAAACAGAAGAGTTGCTAGTCCAAATGTCAGCAAGAGTTTTAACGTCTACATATTCTTTAGAATCCGCATCATCTTCGGTTGCATCATTTTTAGCCAACAAATAATATTTAGCTGTTCCTTGCTGTGCTTTCAAGATTGCGTCAGACTTAAATCCGAAGGCCTCCATATCCGCAACAGCAATTTCAATCATCATATCATTCGCATCAACAGCAAACTCAAGTTTACCATCTGCACTGGCTACTGAAGGAATAGTACCATATTGATAACCATTAACCTTAATGTCACCACCTTTGACAGCAAACAAGTTATAAGTCTTACCCTTATCAGAACCCGCAACAAATACATTGCTCTTTATAGCTTTAGTTATGTCAATCTGATTAGTCTTGTCCTTACCGCCATATACAGCAGACAATTTATCTTCATTCATAACAATTGCTTTAGAAGCATCTTCGCTATAAACCTCTGATTTAACGATAACCTCAAAATCAAAATCTACGGTATTCTTGTCATTACCAAACAATGGATAAGTAGCACGAACTTTACGTACCTTGTACATTTGTTGAGCAGCATCCGTTACGTCTTCATCATCACTCCACTTATTAGCTTTCAATGTCGGAGAAGTTTCAATCCAGTTCGGGAATGCAAAATGAGTGTTATCACTACCACCTTCTTCTTCATAATTAGCATGATCCAAGTCGGTAAATACTACTGAATTAATACCATCTGTAATATAAGTCTTATCGACAATGATACCATCGGTTAATGTATAATTCACTTCAGAATCAGTAGCAATTGACTTACCACCGGTGATTTGCAGAATTCCATTTTCTACGAAAGCAGGATTCAATTTAATAGCAGTAGTCGGATTAGAAACTGTCAATGTAGCTTCTGCAGAGAAGATAACAGTGTTACCGTTGGTAGAAGTCAATGTCAATACATATTCTTTCGGCAAGAACTTTTCTGCTGTATAACCGGTAAGTGTTGCACTTTCAGCTGTAGCATCCAAATTAAATCCGAATGTCACTGCATCGCCATTATCCCATTTAGAGTCATCACTAATGTAAGTAGTCTCCTTACCCTTAGCATTATAGAATGTGACAGCTTGGTTATAAGCTACATATTTAGCATCTGCTTCAGCATCATAACGAGTTGCAGTCAACTTCACATTAGCCCCATTACTATTCAAGAAGTTATCCAGCTGAACAGCACTCAGACCAAGGTCTGCAATGTTCCATCTCAATGCAGCATCTGCAGGTTTAGCAGCCAAAGTAACCGACTTGTCAGCCAATTCGCCTGTTGCTTCCACACCTTGAGAAATAGTGAATGTTTCTTCTTTAGAAAGAACAGAACCATTCAAACCAAGAGCTGTCAATTTCAATGTTACAGGAATAGAAAGGTCACTGCTCGGCATCTTAGCAATAGTCAGCTTGCTGCCTTCAATAGACAATCCGTATTTCTCAACCTGAACAGCGTTGGTTGCTTCAAGAACAAAGTAACCGTCATACTGATTAGCCAAAGCAAACATAGCACTTTCTGTAGCCGATGGCTTTTCAAACACATCAATTGTTGCTGCATATTTTGCCGATGCAGGGCTGGCAGGAGTAATACTTACATCGCCGCTAATATCTTTAGAAGCCACTTGATAAGCAAAGGCAGTTCTTACCACTGTTCCTTTTGCATTTTCCACCAGCAAAGAAGCATCTTCAACTTGCGCATAAGTCTTTTTAACAGCATCAAAGGCAGGTTCTACCTTCAAAGTCCAAAGACAATCGTTAGCACCGGCTGCTCTTGTTTGCATTACTCCGTCCTTAAAAGTAGTACCTTCGGGCAAGCCCTTAGAAGGAGTAGAAACAATAATATCGGCTACTTTACCCTTCACATCCAACAAACTGTATGAGAAATTGTCAGTCAGTTCAACTGTGGCAGGAGTAACAATCAAAGGCAGATTGCCACCTTGTTTTACAGTTTCATTCTTCTTAATGTCAGCAATTCCCGGGAAAGCCTTCAGCAATGCTTTAGACTCATCTTTTGTAGCGTTCCATTTAGTCCACTTCGCTGTTTCAAATTCCACCTTCACCTTGGCAGCCGCAGCTTCCACTACAAATGCATCAGAAGTGGCAGGCAATGTAATATCCTGAAACTTACCTGTTTCGTCAGCGATATGGAGCACATAGACACCATCTTTTTCCACTACGTATGCACTGGTTCCCTGAGCCGGAATTTCAGTAGTCTTTTCTACGAATTCGCCTTTGGCAGCATCCCATTCGTAAACTACCCACATGCCGTTGGCATCGATTTTGGGAGAAGGAGCTGTTACGCCTGCTTTTCCGTCTTCACCTACAGCCTTAGAAGTGGTCTTTTCACCGTCCTTATACCAAAAACCATCTTCACCGATAGTCCATTCGGTACCGTTCTTACCGTCAGCACCTTTGATACCGGTTATTGTCTGAGTACTACCATCGCTCATGGTTACAGTGAAACCATTTTCAACAGGAGAGATATTGGTTACCCATTTTCCTTCTCCTACCAGTTTCTGCAAAGCTGCAATAGCATCCT
>ERZ791641.377-NODE-377-length-44728-cov-84.338034_pt1 | contig 44728 bp, 56 predicted proteins | sample MGYA00510055_ERZ791641 | MGnify/ENA primary metagenome ERZ791641 (study PRJEB30046, sample SAMN00715226) | human gut metagenome | study: EMG produced TPA metagenomics assembly of the A metagenome-wide association study of gut microbiota in type 2... | reverse complement strand
TATTACCGGCGATGAGCAACCCGAAATCGTTATGAATCAGAACTGGAATTGCTGCTGGACTCAAGCCAGAGGACTGGCGGCTACCATGAACGAAGCTGCGAAGCGGGCCGGTGTTAAACATGAATATTACATTGCTCAGTTTTCAAGGGTGGAATAATGGCGATTAAACCAAAACGTAAAACGCAATCCGGTAGTAATACGGAACACTCATTACTAGGTCCATCCGGTGCTAAAAAATGGATGGGGTGTCCCGCCGCCCTGGTGGTAGAAAAAGATATCCCGAACGAATCCGGGCAAGCCGCGATTAACGGTACGAGTATGCACACAGTATCTGAAGTGGTGCTAAACCGCATTATCGCCGGTGAGAAGAAAATAACCGCGAAGACGTATAAAGGATGTTACGTCGAGAACGAAGGCAAGGGACCGGTAAAGGCCCACCCAAAAGCACCGAAAGGCGGCGTACTGGTCAACGACGATATGGTGAAGCAGTGCGATGCGTACATCGACCACTGGCGACCGCTCCTTGAAGTGGCGGAGTTTGTCCAGCTTGAGATGCGCTCCGATCTCACCCGCGTTCTCCACCCCGGCGTCGAGATCGACGGTAACAAGGTTAAAACGTTCGGCACTGCCGATATGGTCATGGTCATGAGGAAGACCGACGGCACGTACATGCTGATTGTTGGCGACCTGAAGACTGGTCGACATAAGGTCGAGGCGAAAGAAAACAAACAGCTTATGTTGTACGCGCTCGGCCTGCTGCGCAAGCTGCAAACCATGTACGACATTACGACCGTGCGCCTGGTCATCTTCCAGCCGTATTGCGGCGGGGCGTCAGAGTGGGATATTTCGGTAGAAGCCCTGGAAATATTCGCGAAGTTTGCGTCCAAGCGCGCTGTCATCGCACTGGATGCGTACGAACGCGGCAAAAAGGGACTCAACCGCGCCGACTTCCGACCGAGCGTTGATGCGTGCCAGTGGTGTCGCTTCGCGGATCAGTGCAGCGTCCGGGCGAAGGCCGCAATCGACACGATGACCCCGCCAACGGCAACCGACGAAGACCTGGGCGACGACGTGAGCGTGGCGACCGAGGAAGAATGCGCCAACCACAATCGCAATATGGCCCGCGAAGCCCGGAAGGCTGCCCGACGTGCTAAACGAGGCAAGAAGGAATCCACACCAGGAGCTATGAGCGCGGCGGAACTGCGCAAGGCTTATGAAGGCCTGGACGCAATGCGCCAGCACATCAAAGCTATCGAGTCCGCGGTATTCAAAGCGGTAATGGCTGGGGATGGCGAATCGCTGGGCCTCAAGATGGTTGCCGGTAAGGAAGGAATCCGTAAGTGGGCGGACGAGAGCGAAGTGATTGAAATATTCACTAAGGCTCGGATTAAGCGCGATGTGATGTACAAAGAAACATTGCTCAGCCCTACCGATGCCGAGAAGGTGCTGAAGGACGAAAAACCGAAAGTGTGGGCGAAGCTGTGTGCTAAAATCACACGCGCACCTGCAAAACCGGTGTTAGCCCCAATCGACGACCCGCGCCCCGCGTGGTCTGAAGCTACTGACGAGGACTTAAGCGATGAATAAAGTATTCGCATTCTTATTGATGATTATGCTCGGTGCGCTGGGATTTATCCTGCATTGCGTGCAAGGCGTGTTAATGGTGGCCTGGATGATTCGCCATCCGACCCGCTGGCTGGACGATGGATATAGTGACGCTGCCGTCGACTGGGTGGAGAAGAACATCGACCGACCGCCGTTAAGCTGGTTCGAGAACGCCACCAACTACGTTACCAGAAATCTTTTTAATAAAAGTGCTTGACCGCTTAGGCGCAACCAAGTAGATTAGCAACCAAGCCGAACGGGGTGGCTCACAATAACCCCGATACATGTGAAAATGAGGAATTGGAAAATGGCTAAAGTCAACCTGAAAAATGTGCGCGTATGTTTCCTTAAAATTTGGGAACGCGATACCCCTAAACAGGATGGTCAAAAACCGGCATACCGTGCAGTGATTCTTCTTGATAAAGAAGATCCGCAGGTGGACAAAGTGGAAGCGGCAGCGCGCGCAGTGCTCACCGACAAGCTGAAATCCGAGAAGAACGCCGATAAGTGGATGGACCGCCACTACGCCCAGGATTCTAAGGAATGCGCAGTTCGCGACGGCGACGAGCGAGACGAAGTAACCGAAGAATTCGAAGGCATGTTGTACATCAACGCCAAATCGTTCAAACAGCCGATCATTCAAACGTCACTCGGCGAGAAGCAGACGGAACAAGGTCTGACCGTAGAAGGCGACGAGATCGAAGGCCAGGAGATCTACTCCGGTTGTTATTGCAATGTGTCCCTGGATATTTGGGCGTGGAACAATACCAACGGCAAGGGACTCGGTGCTGGATTGCTGGGGCTGCGATTCCGTGACGATGGTGAATCCTTCGGCGGTGGCGGTTCTTCTTGCTCAGACGAAGACCTGGGCGACGATGACGAAGATGAAAGCCCGCGCAAGTCCAAAAAGTCAAAACGTCGTGATGACGATGACGAAGACGACAAGCCGCGCAAGTCCAAAAAGTCCAAGCGCCGCGATGACGACGAAGACGACGAAGATGAAAAACCTCGTAAACGTCGTAAGCCACGCAATGACGAAGATGAGGACGAAGACGACGAAGACGAAGCACCACGTAAACGTCGCCGCCGTTAAGGGCAAAGCCCACTATTCAAGCCCGCTTAATGCGGGCTTTTTAATAGGACAATGAAAATGCGTATTAAAGCCAGCGAAGTAAAAGTCGGAATGCGAGTATGGTCCAAAATGCTGGGCGAGTATTTCATCGTTGCCGAGATTCGCAACAACGGCGAGGAGATAACCCTTTCCGATGGTATCTTCTCCATGATCGGCAGCGCCGACGCCGTAGTGAGGATTAAGCGATGAAAGACTTCGAACGCCTGTTTCTCGACACCGAAACATTTAGCGGGGTGGACCTGAAGAAAGTTGGTGCGTACGCCTACGCGGAACACCCAACTACCGAGATTATGATTTGCACATACGCCATCGACGAAGGCCGCGTGCAAACGTGGGATTGCACCGAGTCCCCCACAATGCCGCGTGAGCTGCGCAAGGCGCTCCGCCGTGTATCCCGCAAGAAAGCAAAAATCGTGATGGCTAACGGCCTCCTGTTCGACCGCCTGGTTATTCGCGAGAAGTGGGGTATTGACCTGCCAGTGTGCCAGATCGAAGATACCATGATTATGGCCTTCCGACACGCGTTGCCGGGTGGCCTCGATATGCAGTGCCAGGTGCTGGGCGTTGACGCAGAGCACGCGAAGGATAAGGCGGGCAAGGCGCTGATTAAACGATTCTGTAAGCCTACCCCTAAGACCTACAAAATCCGCCGCTACACTCGCGAGACTCACCCTGAAGAATGGGCCAAATTCCTGCGCTATGCCGCGCTGGATATTATAGCGATGCGGGAAGTCTACTGGCGCATACCGGACTGGGGTAATACGCCGAAGGAAGACGAAATCCTGCTTATTGACCAGTTGATTAACGACCGCGGCTTCTATGTGGATGTTGACCTGGCGCGCGCCGCGATCAAAGCGGTGCAGGCGCATAAAGAAGAGTTGAAGGAAGAAGCCTGGGAGCGCTTCGGTGGTAAGCTGACCGGCAATGACTTCCTGCCAGCGCTGCGCGACCTCGCGCCTGCGTTCACAATCCACAACGCGCAGAAATCCACGCTTAACGACCTGCTGGAAGATCCAGACTTCCCCGACGAAGGCAAAGTGCTTATCGAGATGCGCCTCGGTGCGTCATCAACGGCATCAACTAAATACAATCCGCTCGTAAATGGCCTATCCGCCGATGGTCGCCGCCGTGGGTGTCTTCAGTATGGCGGCGCAAAGCGCACACTGCGTTGGGCCGGTAAAGGCTTTCAGCCTCAAAACCTGGCACGCGGCGAGTATAGCGACGACCACGAAGGGAAGATTAAACGCCGTGACGGCGAGAGCGATATATCCTTTTGGGTGCGGTCGCACATGCTCACCAACGGCATCAACTCCCTGTTACGCGGGACAGCGCACTGGGCATATGACATATCGAAGCTAACGGCCTCGACCGTTCGCGGGTGCATTATTCCGGCGAAGGGTAAGAAGTTTGTCGTAGCGGACTACTCCAACGTGGAAGGGCGTGGCCTTGCCTGGATCGCTGGCGAGAAAACCGCGCTAATGGTGTTTAAGGCCGGTCGCGACATTTATTGTGAAACTGCCGGTAAGATGTTCGGCCTTGACACGGAATACATTAAAGCCAACCGCAAAGACTTACGTCAGATCGGTAAGGCGTGCGAATTGGGACTAGGCTATGGCGGCGGCGTTGCGGCGTTCTTGCAGTTCGCTAAAAACCTGGGCCTCGACCTTTACGCGATGGCGGACGTCATGAAGGGCACATTCCCCAATCACATTTGGGCAGCGGCGAAACGTGGTTATGAATACGCCCGCATTAACGAAGCGAAGCGCCCGCCGAAGCCTGGCAAGAAGGACGAGCGCCCAACTTACATACTGCCGAAAAACGTATGGCTGACGTGTGATGCGATCAAACGTATGTGGCGCGAGGCTCACCCGAAGACGGTAACATTTTGGGCTGAACTGGAAGACGCGGTGTTGTGCGCGATCCGCAATCCGGGCAAAGCGTACTGGGCTGGCGCGAACGTTCGCCCGGATGGTAGGAAAGCGCTCAAGATAGTCCGCACGAAGGCGAAGCATGACCCAACCTTCGACGAGGAACGCGACGACCCGAACGCCGCGGGGTGGTGGTTGAAAATTGAGTTGCCGTCGGGGCGTATTATGAGTTACCCAGGCATTGCGCTGTCAGTGACGACCGAGATTGACGAAGATACGGGCAAGAAACGCACCAGCACCCGCATTAAATATCAGGGTGAGAATCAGACGACGCGTCAGTGGGGATCCCAGTACACCTACGGCGGCAAACTGACAGAGAACATCGTGCAGGCGCTGTGTCGCGATATCCTCGCATGGTCCATGCCTGGCGTTGAAGCTGCGGGATATGAGATCGTGCTGTCCGTACACGATGAACTGATAACCGAAGTGCCGGATACTGACGACTACACAACCGAGGAGTTGTGCGCGCTGATGTGCGACCTGCCTGTTTGGGCGAAAGGCTTCCCGCTTGCCGCGGAAGGCGACATTATGTACAGGTATAGAAAATAATGACACCAGAAGGCAAGATCCAAAGTCACCTTATGAAGTTGGTTAAAGCCGTCGGCGGATTCTGCCGTAAAGTGGCATGGGAGGGGCGCGCGGGAGCGCCCGACCTTATAATCATCATCAACGGCAAGATAGTTTTCGTCGAAGTGAAGCGCCCAGGCGGTAAACCTAAGCCGCACCAGGTACGAGAACATGAGCGAATGGCCCGCCGCGGGGCGGACGTTCGCGTTATCGACAGCATAGCCGACTGTGATTTATTGGTTGCTGAATTGGTCGCGTAGCGGTATAGTGTGCCGGTTAGCCATATCGAGGATTTTAGAGATGATTGAAGAAAAACGTTGCAGTAATTGCGGCTGCGTTAAACCGTTATCCCAGTTCCATAAATACACCGGGAAGACTGCGCGAAGCCCGGATGGGTATCGGGCAGAGTGCAAATCGTGCCGCAATAAAAAAGAGCGCGAACGGCAGCGCCGCTACCGCGCAGAGCAAAAATAATTAATAAGGCGGGCTTGTCCCGCCATTTTTGGGAGACATGACGATGAAAGAACATTATCGACTCACCAAGCTGGGCGAATGTAAACCAGGCGATCGCGTATGGTTTATTGCGGGCATTAATTCCCCGCTGCCGTTGACGGTGTGCTGGCAGAAGTTTAAGCGCTTCCGGGCCACCGGTGTCCACATCGGACACGGCACCAACTACGACGCCACAAAAAGGAACTGGAACAGTGAAACCGAAGTCTGGAAAAAGGCGGAATAAAGAAATGGCACGTTTCCGACGTCGCGAATATCAGAAGTTGATAACCGCGTTCATCCTCAAGCATAAGCGATGCAATATATGGGCGACAATGGGGTCGGGTAAAACCGGCGCGACCATGTGGGCACTGAATAAAATGTTCCAGACGGGCATCCTGTCCAACCAGGAGGACCGCGTACTGGTGCTGGCCCCGCTGCGCGTTGCGTCCGGTACGTGGCCTCCGGAGCAAGAAAAATGGCGATTCCCCGCCTTGCTGGTCGTAGATGGCACCGGGTCTGAAAAAGACCGTATCGCCGCGCTTGAGAGCGGCGCTAACGTAGTTTGTGTTAACTATGATGTAGTTGAGTGGCTGGTTGACTATTACGGCGATGCGTGGCCATTTACGGTCGTTGTTGCCGATGAATCCACTAAGCTGAAAGGCTATAGAAGCAAGCAGGGGAGTAAGCGCGCCCGCGCACTGGCGGCGATTGCCCATAAGCACGTCAAGCGATGGATTAACCTTACCGGCACACCCGCGCCAAACGGACTGAAAGACCTGTGGGGTCAGACGTGGTTTGTCGACGGAGGCGAACGCCTCGGCAGTAGTTATAAGGCATTTACGGATCGCTGGTTTATTAGCAAGCCTGTTAAGCCGGGCAGCTTCACTATGCAGCACGCCCCGCTTAAGAACTCCGAGAAAGAAATACAACAACGCCTGTCCGACGTGTCGCTCACCGTTGATGCGGCTGAATACTTCGGATGTGACAAGCCAATCTATACGCCGGTTGTAGTGGACCTGCCGAAGAAAGCCCGCAAGATTTATGACCAGTTCGAAGCGGAGCTATTTGCCGAACTGGAAAGCGGAACGGTGGAGGCGGCGAACGCTGCTTCGAAGACCATTAAGTGCCTTCAGCTTGCTTCCGGGGCCGTGTATAAGGTCGACGAAGACGGCGAACGGACCGACGAATGGGTGAAAATTCACGACGCTAAACTGGACGCGCTGGAAAGTATCGTGGAGGAGTTGAACGGCGCACCGTTGCTCGTCGCGTACCAGTACAAGCATGACCTGGCGCGTCTCAGGAAGAAATTCCCGCACGGCGTCGCGATGGGTAAGGGTAAGCAAGGCAATAAGGATATGGAAGCGTGGAACAGGGGCGAGATCCCCATCATGTTTGCGCACCCGGCATCGGCGGGTCACGGCCTTAACTTGCAGGATGGCGGACACCACCTTGCTATCTTCTCAGACACCTGGAACTATGAGCACTTTGCGCAGATCGTGGAGCGTATAGGGCCGGTTCGCCAGATGCAAGCCGGACACCCCCGTCCAGTATTCGTCTACATTATCCAGGCGCGCGGCACACTGGATGAACTGGTCGCCGAGCGTCGCGACAGTAAGCGAGATATACAGGACGACTTGATGGAATACATGAAAGCTAAAAAGGCGCGCAAATGACTATTGCTAAAATGACAATCTGGTCATTGTTTGACGGCAGCGGCTTGATGATTGAGCGTGCTGCCGAGATGGGGCATAAGTGTTATTGCTTCAACTACTCCGAAGCCGACCACGGGTCTTATCTGGACTACCGGATCTATGGTCGCGGTATCCGATATCGCAATGAGTTTATTGACCTGGACTTCGTGGACCGCGCGATGAATGGTGATTTCGGCACGCCGGATATCATTTACGCATTCCCGCCGTGTACGGATCTGGCGGTTAGCGGTGCGCCAGCTTTCCCGCGCAAACGCGCCCGCGACCCTGCCTTCCAGCTTAAGGCGGTGCGCACCGCGAAGATCGCCGCTTACCTGGGCGATTTCTTCGAAGTGCCATATATGATTGAGAATCCGCGCAGCGTGCTCTCCACTCAATGGCGTAAGCCGGACCACTCGTTTGACCCGTGGGAGTATGGCGGCTATTTGCCAGAGGATGACGTACACCCACTCTTCCCTGAATACATCAACGCCCGCGATTCATATCCGAAGCTGACCTGCTTATGGACCGGCAACGGCTTCCGTATGCCAGAGAAGAAACCTGTTTTCGTTGAAAAAGGGTACTCGAAGCAGTATAGTCGCCTCGGAGGCAAATCTGCCCGCACCAAATTAATCAGGTCGCTCACCCCGCGCGGCTTCGCGATAGCGGTTAACGAGGAAAATTTAAAATGAATACTGCATTCGACGCCATCGACTTTTCAGTGGCAATGACCAATCAGCTTTTTTCCTACGACAGCAAGACCGGCGTTATCCGCCTTAAGTCAACCGGCTGCAAGATTGGCAACCTCAATACTGCCGATGGCGGTACTCGTATCGAATGCAACGGCAAGACGCTGTCTGGCGCACGCGTGGCGTGGATTATCGCGACCGGCAATACAATCCCCCCAGGCTTCGCCGTTGTGTGCCGTCAGCGCACGCCAGGCCATTACGGCAACCGGATCAGCAATCTTTATTTGGTGGACGTTGCGCGCGACCCTAACTTTTATGCGTAAATTGGTTGCATAATCATATTGGTTGCATTATATTGAGGGTGTCCGGTTTGGACGCCCTTTTTAATACCTGGAGACAACACGATGAAAATTTTACAAGAAGAGAAAAATTACTGGGCCGCGCAATGCCTCGAAGCCCGCGAGCAAACGGCCAACGCGAAACAATCGGCCGAAATCTTCCGGTCAGGTTATGAAACGGAAGAAAAGCGTCGCATGGAGTTAGAGGAGCGCTTCGAACTGCTATTTGAATTGATGGGGATTATGCAGCGCACCGGATACACCACCAGCGTTGCACTAAACCGCATCACTGCCGATAGTTTGCGTGAGCACTGTAAACGTGCGGAGGAGTACGTGCGTCCGAAGGGTCGCCAGTCTTCGATCGCCAGGAAAGATTTGGTGCTTATGGCGTGGCGCAACCCTACAAATGGCAGCTTCTACCCGGACGCGCGACCGCTTAGTGCTGAGGAGACAAAGCGCGTGCAACGCATTCTCAAAACCGGCAATAAAATCGCCCTGTATGCGGTAGACACCGACCATGCAGAAGAGTGAGCAAAAAGATAGCTGGCGCACGCCGCCAGCTTTATTTAAACCGCTGCGCCGGAAGTACCGATTCCGTTATGACATGGCGGCAAGCGACGCCAACCATCTGCTACCGCGTTACTTCACGGCAGAGCACAGCGCGCTTGAGGTGGACTGGTCAGAGTTGAAAGGGTGGAAGTGGTGCAACCCGCCGTATTCCGATCCGCTGCCGTGGGTCGAGTGTGCGGCGCACGGACGCCGGACCGTCATGCTACTGAATCAGGACACGTCGACGAAGTGGGCGAAGCTGGCCCGGAAGACTGCAAACCTGATAATTCTTCTGGACTGGCGGATCCGATTTATACATGCCGTCACCGGTGAAGTCGGGCCGAGCAATAACAAGTGCCAGCAATTGATAATCTTTGACGAAGCGCCACCCATCGGCAGCGCACAAATTGAAATAATGAGCGAAGGAGAACTCCTTGAATATCTTAATCGTTGACCGCGACCCCGCGGTCGTAGACCAAATGCAAAGAGACTACCGTATTGACCCGCGACGCAATCGGGTAGTGCGCGCGTCTCGCCCCGAATACATCCTGGGCCTTGACCTCACCGGTTGGCTTGTCATGACTCAGCGTTGCCATTTCGTGTGCAACTCCTTTACTGCGCGAAGCGCCCGTTACACCCTTATTGAGAGTTTAAAATGAAATTACTGATTTGCGATTTGGATGGCGTTATTAACGGCTCAAGCGATGCGCGTGCCGACTTGGTGCCTGGCATAAAAACTAAATCCACCTTTTGGGCGAAGTGGCATAAAGCGCACGTCCGCGAAGACCTGAACATGGATATGCTGCCGCTACTGCGCATGTATAAAGAGCAAGGCTTCGAGATCGCGTATCTGACCAACCGGCAGCGAGAATGTTGGGACACCACCGCCGAGCAATTGGAGGTCTTCCCGGTAGGCCGGTTGTTTATGCGCCACATGCTGGACGACACCCCGCCGCCAGAGTTTAAGGCGTGCGCCGTGTTCAAAATGGTCTGCTATGCGGATGTGTCGGAACTGGTCATCATTGAGGACTGCCCGAAGAACATTGCAGCCATCCGCCGGGCGTGTAGCGATTTGGTCCCGAAAATTTACGCAATAAACGTTGCGAAATTCACTTGCAACCAATAGGTTGGTTGCACTATAGTAGACGTCGGGGGCAATACGGCCCCCTGGCTAAAAAAAAAAGGTAATACTGTGAAAGCATACGAATACTGCAAAAACGCCGCCACCACTATGGAACAGCGCGGGAAAGAAAACGGCTATGACAACGCGAAAGAAGAACGCAGCGCGAAACAGATCGCTGCCGTGTTTAACGCGCTTACCGGGCGCGACCTTACCGAGCAAGAAGCCTGGACCTTCCTGATCTGCCTGAAGCTGGTACGCCAGACCCGTAAGCACCAGGAAGATAACATCGTGGACCTGGTGGCGTATGCCGCCCTGCTGGGCGAGTCTTACATGACCGTGCATGACGAGATTCAGATCGACACAACGGCGGCACAATTCGACAGCCTCAAAGGCCTGTCCGTGCGCCTGGACGGCGAGATTAATGCGTATAACAGCGCAATTCGCGTTGCAGAGGATACGGTGGCCTCGTTCGGCAAGACTGTTAGGGCCGCCAATTTTGGAGTTGTAGCCCAGGACGTCCAGCCTATGGTCGTGCTCACCGGCGAAGACGGGTCGAAAATATGCATGACGCAGGAAGATTTCCGCAACATGGAAAAAACACTGGTGACTGGTGCACTTAAATAATTCTAATCGCGGGCTTCGGCCCGCATCAACGAGGACCACACGATGTACGGCGAATATGAAATATCTGGTAAACAATTCCATCTGGCGGCAATGATAGCAAGCATCGAGTTTGACCAGTGGCGGTATAAGTCCGACGCGTGCAAGCAAAGCAGACTCGTCGGTGTGCTGGGCGAGATGTTTGCAGGCATGTACCTCGAAGGGCAGGCGGGAGGGCGTAGCTGTATTCCACAAGGTTTGCTAATGCGTACCGGCCTGTTTAGCGCTAACACTATCGACCGCGGCGATATTATCATGGTCGGCAAGCGCAAGGTTAAGTCCGGCCCCGACTACAAAGAACACATGATTGACGCCGTCTGGACATATGAGGTTAAGGCCACAAGCGGCATACGTCGCGGGCTGGTCGATGCACGTTGCGCTCGCGAGTATCTCACTCGTCGCGTTGCCGGTGTTATCCTGGTGGGCGTAGATTTCGGGCAGCATAGCGCGCGCGGTGTGATTGAGGACATCGCAGAGCCATACGTTATAGTGAACGACTGGCCCGTAGTGGAAGTGGAAGGCAAGGAATACTACGAAAGCCCGCTGGTTCGGCGCAAAATGGACTGGGAAAACTCAAACTAAAAAGAGGGGCCGAATGGCCCCTCCTATTCATTTCTTCAGCGCCGCGATCTCGGCCTCCATAGCCTCGATCTTCTGCATCAACGTCTGCACAACGTGCATCGTATCCAGCAACATCGGCGTTGTGTCCAGTTCCTTCTGCTCCACAACCTCTCCCGGATTAATACCCACGTACTTACGAGTCTTAACGTATAGAGGTTCAACAGTCTCAGCCTGCTGTGCAATTACGCCATGCCGGACGCGCTCCTGCTCGTCGTTGTTGTAGACGAACTTTACAAACTCCAGACCTCGAATATTAGAGTACGACTTATCAACACCTACAGGGGAGATATCATGCTTAACCCGCTCATCAGATACACCGTTACGCGCGTAGCTGAAATCGCCGTTGTTTGTAGCCCCGTAAATCTGCCCGTAGATATCGAAGAAGTACCGCGCCCAAATGTTGTTATCCCCACCAACAGTAACTACCGCCGAACCGAATGCAGGAACTCCCGGCATGTATTGATGGAAGCCTACTTTGGTTGGATACCCGGTTGGGCCAACCGCACCAAGTGAATAACCAACTAGTACGACATCCGAGCCAGCACCTTCCGACACACGATCAACCCCGCCCGTAACCAAGTTGTCCGCCGCCGCACGGAGTATCGAATCCCAGCCGACCAGGGCAGAATACATCCCCAAAGCGTTTCTATGACCGGGCTTTCGGAAGTCCATGTTACCGTTCTCATAGAACCTGAATGGGTGCATATCTGCCCCTTGAGATTCAACAACAGCCGCGTTAGGAGAACCCCATACAGAGCTTGAGTACAGACGGGCGAACTGCGTAGATTCTGGGTTGGAATATTCCGATACCACCTCACCGCCACGGACGACAGTGCCGAGTGGAGGTGCGCTACCATCTGCGTTCTTAACACTCCACGACGTATTCGCCGTGCCTGCGTCTAAAAGCGCCAGAGTCCAGCGCTTAGTCGCGGCATCCAGATCCTCAATGGGGTTCGCCCCAATTCGCAGCGGTCCTGCGGGCATAAGGTTCGCCCACGACGCAGATTTATCCGCAAGCCCTGCCAGGTTGCCGGATTTTGTTAGCAGATTATCCGGGGCTACGCTTTGCGCCCATTCTTCCGCCTGATCGCGAAACCCTCGCGCGGCATCGCGGGCGGCTTGCGCGTCGGTCTTCGCTGTATTAGCTTCGTCGCGAATAACGCCGGTGTCAGTCTTGATCTGGTTCGTTTGGTCTTTGATCGCCTGCGTATCAGCCTTAATCTGGTCAGTCTGCGTCTTGATGGTATTAGTGGCGTCGTGGATCGCCTGCGTATCCGCCTTAATCTGGTTGGTGGCGTCGCGAATCCCAGCCGTCTCAGTCTTGAAGCCTTCGGCCTCATTGCGAAATCCTTGCGCTGCTGCTTCAGATGCCGCGGCTTGTTGTTGCAGGTTGCGCATTTCAACGGGGTCAACTTCCTTCAACAATCGCGACAGATAGCCCCACGACATACCCTGCATAACTTGCCCGTTCGGCAGCGTTACCGTGATCTCTTCTTCGTCTCCGAAGATTGCGCGCCAGTTGTTTTCGTCCGCGATCATCAAGCGCAACGCTTTCTGTGCCTGGACCGTTACGCCCATCGTTGCCAGCGACATGGTATCGCGCTTAACGCCATCCCACGCGAGGTCGGTTGCCGTGGGGCCGTCGAACGGCAGCACCAACGTAAGCGCGGTATCGCTTTCTACGGACGCGATTGCCACGGTGTATGGGACTTGCCCTACCACCAACGTTAAGAAGTCGCCCGCGGTAAACGCGGTAAACGTCGTGCCTGCCCCGACAACCGCCTTGCTGTTATTCGTTACGGATAGTGTACCCGCTGCCATAGCTAAATCCTCTTAAATTGGTTGCGTTCTTGGTCGAGCGGTGTAATACTAAAACTCAACCAAATATAGGAGATGATACCATGAAAACTTTAATCAAATCCGCAATCATTGCCGCGGTAGTAGTCATGACGGTTGGTTGCGCTTCTGGCCCGCGTGCGGATGGTTGGTGCGCGACGCAAGCAAGCGGGGTATGTGTAGCTAAATGGAAAGGCGGTGTAGTTGTTCCGGCGGGTGAAGTTGATATTCGTTATGACGGAATTAAAGGGCATGGTGGCTCAGTTCGCGATTATGGCTCCCGGGAGTGGAACTAATGGCGCAAGGTATCTACATCGATCTTAAGGACGGACGTAACCCGATGACAATCACCGCGGGTATGCGTGCCTTGAATTTTGCGGGGAACTTCAATGTTTCAAGTGGCGGGTTTAGCAAGTCATTCCCTATTCAAGGCAATGAAGGGGCTTCAAGGTTTCTTCTTCCGAACAATGGCGCATACTCCTTCGAACTGGACCGGGGTGTTGAGGTTTATTATATAAAGGGCTTTTCGTCAACAGCATCCAGCGGAACTATATCTATTGGCTCTGAGAATGGTTACCCCGACCGCGTAACGCAGTTCTCTGGAACTGTAGTTGAGGTTCTTAGAGCATCGACAGGCCAGGGGATTTACGTTGCCGACAGTACGGATTTTACATCGATAACCACAACTGACAGGTTGCTTGTCTGCAAATTCGCTCAAACTATATCATTCCATGATAGTTACACCCTTCCGATATACGGCATACCGTTTGGCCGATGGGATAATTCTGGTGTTTCTGTTGAGTACGACGGAAGTAGTCGGTTGATGTGTACAAACATAAACACAAATGACACAGGGCACACGCCAGGAAGTGTTACTATGGATTTGGTTATTTTCCAGATGGTTGCGCCAGTGCCTGGGCCGGGATTAAACATATTTAACCACAACGGCGCCTGCACACTTTCAACAGTTACCAGACCCCTTGTTGTGTCTGGATTTATAAGTCTGTCGGGCAGCAATCAGTATATTGGTGATTCTTACTTCCCAATACTAAGGTGTGGATTCAACACAAGGGCCATACCCGCCTATAAGGAACTAAGAAACAAAGGCGTAGTTATGAGCGGCGGATATGTAAGGTCGGGAACTGGATCCAGAATTGTAAGGTACGAAATCGGCAACAGACCCGACGTTACAATACCAACTCCGCTGCCGTACCTCCCCAACATGTATTAAAGCCCCTCGCGGGGCTTTAATTTCAGAATACACCTAATACAACCCTTCCCCCTCCGGGCAGGTTAACCGTAACCCCACTACCGTTAATCTGCACGGTGTTATTTTGTCCGTTAAAAGCGAACTCACCACTATCAGCGTACAGCCTGCCGCGTACCGTTACTGCGTTAAACTCCGCTCCTCCATCTTTCGCGATACGCCAACCCCGGCTCCCTGGAATCCAGTTGTTGGATTGCAGCGTGTCCGTGATCTGCGCGAAGTTAATGGACGCGTCCTTGATTCGCGCCGTGTCGATGTACACCTGACCTCCGTCAACTATAAACGCGGACGAAAGCGACCCATTAGATGGGTGCATGATGTAGAACTGGTCCGCCTTGAACGCGATACGGGATTTAACCGCTCCACCTTCCGCCACGACGGAAAGCTGCATACCGGCATCGTAGTAAGTCCCGTTATACGTCACGCCAGCCTTAAGGCTGTATGTGGCGCTTCCACCAGCATGGTTAAACGTAGACGTCATCTTCTGCTCGATTGCGGCGGACTGCTGACCGAACTGTGCCGCTACCTGGGTCTTGTACTCCGCCAGCGCGCCCGCTACGTCTGCTGTTGCCGTTTGTACCTGCTGGATGGCAGCTTCCTGTTCCCCGAACTTAGCGGCAACAGTTTGCTGGTACTGGGCGAAGGCTTGCTCGTGCGTGCTTTGCGCTGTCTGCAACGTGTGGATCGCCGCTTCCGCGTCGTCAAGTCGCGTGCCGATCAACGTCTCCAGTTGAGCGACCGCCTTGTGGGCGTCCGTTGCCACGTTATACGCGACCGAGATTTCCGCATAAATACCCTTGTACTCGGCGCGGGCGTTGAACAATTGCTGCGCGTCGGTGAGCATCGCCTCGTAAATACCCTGCGGGATCGTGTCGATTGCTTCCTGGAAGCGTTTACCATCCTCGGAAGTCAAGAACTCGTCATCAAGCCCCTTCATGTACTCGTCAACTTTGTCACTCACCTGCCCTTCAAACGGGGCCGACCAGTCCGACAGGTTGCCGATTTTATCCGCTACACGGGCGCGCAACTGCTGGTAAATTCCGAACTCCAGCGACGTTTGCGCATACTCCGCCCCAGGGTATGGGACGTTGGACAGGAATTTCCATTCCGTTTCGCCCGTCTTGCGCACTTCAAGCTCGGTGTAAGAGATATCAGTCGCAGCGTTGTTGTGATTCCACTTCCATAGAATTTGATGCAAACCTGAAATCGCGTTGGTGATGATTGGTGCGTTAAGCCCGCCGAGGCGACCTTCCACCGGCGTGATGGGGGACGACACCCACGGGGACGAGATTTCACCCATACCAATTGCGCGGACGCGTGCCTGGTAGTTACCGGAGAACACGTTAGGAATGTGCGCGCCATTCGACGCCGTGCGCGGGATATTCACCCAGTCGTTACCCCACTGGATTTCCATATTCTGTAAGCTGGTGCGCCGCCACTGTATTTCATACACCACGGCGTCCTTCACCGGCGGGAAAACAATATCCACGTTGGTGATTAGCTGGCCTTGCGATGAAATCTGCGACGGGGTTATGGTCACGGATTCCGGCCCCTTCATTACACCGTCTGGCACTTGCGTGAAGATACCAGGATCAAGGCGAGCGCCATTATCAACGGCATCATACTTGCTGTCGTTGTATTCAATCCCGCGCACCGAGAAAGTGCTCGTAGAGTCGTCATACTCCAGATCGGTGATGCGGAATTTTTGCAACTGGATATCGTCGCCATCAACGCAAAACGGTTGGTCTGGAATCGGGTCGGCATCCAGTGCGGTTTTTAGCGTGACCTTGTTGCCGTTGACGCTGGCGATCTCGCGAGTCTCCACATTTCCGCTATCGGTGCGCACAAGGAACTTATCACCAGGGCGGAATGTGATTTCGCTGTCTGTGTTAAGCACGGTACGCGTGCCAGGGTCTGACAACAGGCGACCGCCGCGAGTCTCGAATCCGCCAGAAATATTAGTATCTGCGATCGCAACTACGCTACCGGGGATAAAGAATAACCCCTCCATGCCAACCTTAAAGCTGACCTGCTGGTCCAACTGGTTGGAGATTAGCGCCCAGTGTCCGCGGCGTTGCGCTTCTGATTCGCGCGTACAGCCGATCGCCGTTATATCAAGACGGTTAATCTTATGGCGGCGCACCAGTTCGACGCGCTGGCCCGTTGCGATAGCGTCATCATAGTGGTTTTTCGGGTTGCCGTATGCTACCGCGAAAGTGGAGTACCGCGTTTTCTGGCTGCCAGATGCGTAGTCGAATCGACCATCAATCACCGAGGCGTTGGTGATAGTGTGCGACACCGCGGCTACCGGCTGGTCACTGACGATATTTAACATCTGGTTTCCCCACCAGGTCATACCGGCAAAGATAGCGGCTAAATCCTTAAGCACGGTCCAGGCGTCGGTCTGCGACTGGATGTACATATCATTCTTAAATCGGATTTCCTGCCCGCCATTGCCGTCGCTGACCAATTGATCGCAGCGCTGCGCAATCTGGTAGAGCGCGTACCGGTTCAACATTTGCGGTTTGATCCGGCGACCGAGGCCGAAGCGTTCAGTAATACAAATATCGTACCAGTGCCACGCTGGGTTATCCGTCCATGCGCGTTTAAACGTGCCGTCCCAGTCCCCGGAATAGGTATGATTAATCGGGTCGTAGTTGTTCGGTATTAGAACTTTACGGCCTTTGCACTTGATGGACACGCGCGGGATGTTCTGGAACGCTTTGGCGTCGAACTCCACAAACAACAGCGCGGTTAGCGGGTAGCGCAGGCGGGCGTCAATAATCTCAGTGATGGACTGCACCTGGATATCATTAACCACTTTCGCCGATGTGGAGTCTGCCGTTATGCGGTGCACCTCCACGCGCCAGCCGGTATTCACGTTCGGCGGTAGTTCGATGCGGTGATCTCGCTCGTACAGCGACATTGTTTTACCAACGGCAGCGAATGTAAACTCACGCGGGTCTGCGTTATCCGTATATACAACGATCTTATAGTCGATGCGCCCACCCACCAGGTCGCCATTATCTTCGCTGGTGTACAGGGCGGGAATGCCGATGCGAACGCGCACGGCGTCAAGACTGGTGTCGTTAATCTGGCGCACCCACGGCGTACCGTTTTCCAGTTTTACCCCGACGGATTGCTCACTTTCCACCGCTGAAAATCCGTGGATCACATCCTGGTGCTGTGTGCCGGGGCGGAACTCCACGCGCGCTCCGGGGAAGTTTTCAGACAGATCTGCGTTCTGGATCGGAGTGCCGTCCAGATATACACGCTGCCGCAATTCGCTGGCGCTGGTAATGCCTTCGAATTCCCCTTCACCCAGCGCAAGCAAGATGCGGATTTTAGCCAGCGAATGCAGGCTATCTGGCGTCTCCTGTGGGGTGTGCTGTTTGCCTCCGCCGCCTTTATGGCCTGTGACGTCGTATACAATCGTCATTCGTTCAAGTCCTCGGTTACGATTCCGGCTGAAATAATAGCGCCGCCGATCTCACGCTCGCCCCATAATACACCAAGTGCCGTACCTTGTGCGGTCGTGTTTACCGGTCCGCCGAACGCATACGACGCTTTGTTATCCACGTCCTGCCGTGTCTGCAATCCTTTCGGCTGTGGTGACAGCAATTGCATAGCACCGCCCAGCGCAAGCGACATGCCGAACGAAAACGTAGCCGTTCCGATAGCGGCAGCGGTTGCAGCCGAAGCCCCAAAAGCGGCAGTAGCAAGTCCGCCCGTATAGAACGACGCCACTACAATCGCGACACCTGCCAGCAATTGTCCCAATCCCCTTTTTGCGCCAGTCATAACTGGCGCGATGGTAACGACGCGGTTGCCGTGGAACTCGCCCAGCTCATCATAGCCGGTCATCGTGTGGTCGCCTTTGCGCACCTTGAACATCATATTGTCAAGGTGGGCCGACATTAGAAAGTCCTGTAAGCCGGGTAACTTAACGCACAGGCCGGTGATACCCTCGCCCGGAGTGAAGCAGTCCAGCTTATGCACTTTACCGAATCGACGTCCTAAAACGCCGTATAATTTAAATGTGGTCATTGCCATTCTGTTATATTCCCCGGTAGGTCTTTATGACGTACCCATTTAACCACATTGTCCCGGAAAAATCCCGACCGGAAGGGTATCACGCTCGACAGGCTGCCGTAGATATGGTGGAGTAGTTGGTTGCCCGGAAGGAATATCCCGGCATGGTTAGGTACTGGCGCGCTGATCTGCATGATAACCATCGCCCCCGGCGTATTTTCCTCACACTCCCTGAAGCCCGCGCCGTACCAATTATCCATATACAGATTCTCGCCTGTCTCCCACCAGTTATACGGCACGCGGAAGTCAGGCAGGCTTACTCCCTGCTTTTTGTGCCAGTCCATGACGAGGCCGTAACAATCCGTAATTCCGAGAACAAATCGACGCCCCACCAGCGGCGGGTCTTCAGGGTCGATCTCGATAAAGTCGCCATATTCGTTAGTTATGGCCCAGACTACGCCGCTGCCGTTGCACCCGTTAACGTCGCCCAATGACGGGGTTAGATCGCGCTGGCCTGGGTGCGAGTGGACTACGCGCACGACGTCGCCCATATCCTCCGCATCCATCCAGGCCATATCACTAATCGTGAACGCGTCTTTGCGTGAGCGCACGCCGGTAGGGTCTTCGAATACGTTCGTGCACGGGACGAATACTTGCTTACGTCCCACCATGACGACCAACCCACAGGCTTCTTCCGGCAGACATGCCGCAACGTGCGCGGCGATATCGCTTTTAACCTTTTTCGTTAACATGGCTACCCCTTAATCAATTTGGACCCTGGAAAACCACCGAAGTCCAGCACCGCAGCTTTCGGGTCGGCAAGCCCCTGGCCAAAACGAAGATAACAATCTGACAAACAGCCACCGCATCTGTCCATATTCATTGCGATGACTTCGTTTCCGCGTTCGTCGTAATACTTGATGCCTGGCTGCGCAAGGTTCCAAGTGCAACCGTCCCCGCTGGCGTACTTCCCGTTGAGCGCCCATTCGCACATGTTCATGATTTGGCGACGTGGAACGACCTGCCCTTCCATATCCGCAGGTGAGGATAGTGCGAAGGTGATTTGCTTGCCCGGATTGCGCCCGACCTGCGAGTCGATGTAATACTCCTGAACTCGTTTCTGCGTCGGGTCTGGGTCTGTCCCGTTGTCCAGGAACTTCGCGAACGTATCAATGATCTCAACCTTCGCCCCCAGTAGCTGGTCGTGGTTCAGCGACAGCCTGGTGATTATGCCGCCAATATCGACAATGGTCAGCTGCGGTTCCGCTGCCGTTGACGTGGAGAAGTTGAGGCCGGACAAATCAAAGGGCCAAAATTCGAACTCCTGCCCGCCGAAGAAGATGGATTTAGGCTTCAGCTTGTCCTCGTCACCCGCAGCGGCAGCAATATCCTCGGCAGTGTGTGGGATAAAGCAGTAATGAAAATAGTGGTGGCCCGCGCCGATCGCACCGTCTCCTGGTTCCACGTCCTGCGCGTCAATGTGAATCAGGCGAACGCGGCCCGATGGGTCAAAGCGCGTCGCCTCACGATATAATTTATTCATCTTACAAACCCGATAGCAGTCTTAAGGGTGGCGGATACCGTTGCCGTGTAGTGTCCGTTGTCAGTGTACGACAAGCTCGAGCGCTCGACCACGAATAAACCTGTTTCGCCATCCGGCGCGGTGACGATGAACGGTTTTACGAAGTGCCCGCGAAGGAAGTTGTAAACCAGTTTAGGGTTGCACCACTTGTCGGTAGTCAGTCCTATGAATTGCACGGGGAACTGTTTCGTTTCGGCGTTCGGGCCGTCCGCAATGTTCTGTCCGTAACCGTTACCGAATTGCAATTCCTCGGACCGGAAAGCCAACTGCACGTCTCCGCCGCCTTGCAATTGCATGTGCCAGTAATAGGGCCATTCGTTTGATCGCGGGTCGTGTGCTTCGATTAGCTCATATACCGCACCGGATTTCGTTGGACCGGCCCAGTTATCCACCAGAGTGATGACGGTGTTAGAGTTGAATGCCGCAATTTTTCCGGTGTAGTCGTTGCCGTCGATGCGGGCGAATACGCGTACCTTCCCGACCTCGCTCAAGAACGCCGTTCCCGCGCCCGTGACGGTCTTACTTCCGTTCGTTAGTGTGATTGTACCTTGTGCCATAGAAAATCCCCCACGATGGATGTGGGGGCCATTTTATCATCGTTTGTAAAGTACACCACCCGGTTTCGTCGCCTTCACGATCTCGGCCTTCACCGCCTCGGTGATTTGCTTGCCGAACGCCTGCGCAGTACGGGGGTCCGGCCCGCTGACACTGGTATCCGTTTTACCAGTCCCCGTGTAAACGTTAGTCGTCACGACCATACCACCGCCTGCGCCAGACGCGGCAACGCCCAGTTTACCGTCAGGCCCGCGCTTCAGTGGCATGATGGCCTCGGGGCCAGCCTCGCCCATCAATCCTGCGCCCTTAGCGAACGCCTGGACGCCATAACTGAAAAAGGTAGGCTGGCTTACCACTTTCCCAGAATAGGCCGCGAGATTGCCCCCTGAGTACGCTCCGCCGTCCGCATTCTTAGTGAGGCCAGAGAAGATAGCGCCGAACAATCCGTTTTTGCCGCCGCCACCGAAAGCGCCAACGATGGACTTGAACGCCTGCGAGGTAGCCAGCTTGATTAATTCGCTCAGGATGGACTTAACCATATCCTTTGCGTTCAGCTTGCCAGTCTCGAAAAACTCGTTCATCGTGTCCTGCATAGCGCTGAATGTGAATTTCGTGAGAGACGCCATCTGCGTATATCCGTTACCCATTTCATCCACGCTATCCTTAAGCCCGCGACTGAATCCATCCCATAACGAGGCGTTAGCGCCGGTCTGTGCTTCCTGCACTTCTCGCAGCTTAGACACCGCCTTGTCAATATCGGTATCGTTAGCGCCAACCCGCTTCAGGCGGTCAATTAGCTGCAATTCTTCGCGCAGGTTTGCCGCTTCGCGAGTGGAAAGCGCATACCCCGCGGCGGTGGCTTTTAGTTCGGCGTTCTGGTTCTTAACGAAGGCATCGATCTGCGCGTGCGCCTTAACCTGCTGCTCTTTCGCATCCAGCAATTTGGCTTCTTCGACGATCTGCTCGCGGACTTCCTTCACGCGCCCGAACTCGACTAATTGCTGCTTTTCTGCTGCCGTTAGCGCTCTTTCTTTGCTCGCAGCGATTAACTGCTCATTGTCGGCGATCAGCTTGTTTAAGGCCGCTTGAGCGCGTTGCGTGCGGGTCTGCGTAGACGCGTTGGCTTCGATCTGCTTGCCGGATTCTCGAAGCTGGGCCAGTTCGCTCCGTGCGACTTCCAGCATTTTCATACCGGCATCCACGCGAACAGCCGCGGCCTTTTTCGGGGCGGGGTCTTTGTACCGCTCGTTTACCTGCTTCACCGCCTCGGCTAGTTCTTTCTCATCAATAACGCCGCGCTTATTCAGCAAATTGAGGCGGGCGATCTCGTCGGCGCGCTTCTTAGCGTTGGTGGCGTATTCCTTCTCGAACGCGGCGCGGTCACGGGCAGTGCGGTTGGCCTCCTCGTTCGCCTTTGCGGATTCGTCTGCGGCGCGGGCGTTGTCTCGCTCAGCACGGTTACGCAGGGTGAGCGACGCCACCACTTTTTCCTGGGCGACCAGTTCGCTGTAAAGCATGTTAATACGTGCTTTCTGCGCTTCAGTCATTACCCCACCGGCAGCGTTTACCGCTTTCATCTCGGCATAGTAAGCCGTGGTCAGCCGCTGCAGTGATTCGCGCGCTTTCATCTCGGATTCATTGGAGGACTGCGCGCGGCCCACATCCAGGATGGCATCCCACATTGATTTGGCTGCCGATGTGACGACGTTCATAGATCGCTCAAGCGTACCCATGTTCGCCTTGATCTCATTGGTCATGCTGGTGAACGACGCAGCGGCTGTTTTGTTAGCCAACGCAACTGCGTCTGTCTCACGACCCGCATCAACGAGCGACTGTACCTGCTGGATCTGCGCTTCGTTTACGACGTGATACTTATCCGCCAGCGCACGTAGTCCGCCAACGGGGTCGGTTGACAGCTTCGCCACCGCCGCTACCACATCCTCGATCGGCTGGCTGGACACCTTCGCAAAGTCATTAACTACCTTAGCCAATGCGCCGAAGTCACCACCCGCTTTCACACCCGCCGCCGCCAGCGCCTGGATTGTGTCACGCGTCTTGCGAAATGACCCGCCCATGCGCTCAGCGTTCTCGGACAGCACCAGGATCTGGTTAGCTGTGAGGCCGGAGATATTACCGGACAGCGCCAGCGTCTTATTAAGCGCGGCTACCTGGTTCTCTGCCCGTGACGTAATTGCCACGCCCACGCCTAACGTCGCCGTTACGGCAGCAAGTCCGATCCCTACTGGGCCGAGGAAGCCTGCAACATAACGCAGCGTGTTACCCAGTCCGCCAAATGCGCCGGTTAGCTGTGGTAGCTGCTGAAGCATGACGCGGTGCACCGGCATACCCATCTCAAGCGTAACCGCGATATCCTGTAACTGGAATGCCGCGTTCCGCGACGCGAATCCCAGGTTTTTGGTCGACATGCCTAATCGGCTGGCGAGTCGCTCCTGTTTCGTCATTCCGTCGGCGGCGCGCTGCGATTCAGTCGCTAACTTTTCCATTCCGCCCGCGGCGTCGCCAGTAACCTTTTTCGACTTACCGAGTGTGTCGTTTAGTTTCTTTACTTTCTGTTCTGTGTTCTCGGATTTCTGCGCAAATGTGTCCAGCACAGTATTAGCCGTTTTAATTTGCGCGACGTCCGCCTTGAGCGTGATGCCCGCTGCCTGATCTGCCATTATGCAGTCCCCCTTTTTATGCAGTTGCCGTCGGTCATTGTATCAGCGAATTTAAAACAAACCTTATTCAGTCTCAGACGAGGGGGGCCATTGACCCCCGTCTAGTCTGAAAGACTGGGCTTTGTCCCGCCTGTCCCGATCGGCTAAACCCCGCGGCAGCACTGGAAGGGACAGGGGTGCTGTCCCGCTTTGTCCCGCCTCATTTTGTCCCGCTTTTTGTCCCGCTTAGTTTATGCACGAAAACTGAATAGGCATTCACATTTCGGAGGTGGGACAGATCGGGACAGCACCCCTGTCCCGCTTTTAATCTATGCAATGTAAGTGGGTAAATATGCAGTTTTAGAGGTGCGGGACAAAACGGGACGTCCCGCCTGTCCCGCTCCGTTATGCGGGGTTCTGCCGCGCCATTTCATCCAGCGCAACGCGTTCCATTAGCTTGATATCTTTAAACGCACGTTGCGCGTTTTCGATGCCGTGCATCTTAAATAGCCATTCCAGTACGCCGTAGTCGATGCCGTATGCGCCACCGAATCCGGTGCGCCATTGCGTGGAGCAATCTGTGAAGACTGCGACTACCTTCGCATTGTCGGGCCATATCGCAACAGGCGGACAAACATCTTCGGGGGCCGCACCCCATAAACTTGCGGCTAAATCTTCGGAGGGTGGCGGCGGGCCATAAAAGCGTCGCGCCGCCTCAATTAGTTTTTTTCACGCATGCCCATCAGTTCGAGATAGTACGACGTGTGGAACACACCGAACGCGCGAGGGTAGTTAACCACCAGGCGGCGGACGTTCTCCGCGTTAAATTCATCTGGCAGATTCCAGCCTTCAGCGACGTGCATGATGGCCTCGACCATAACATTAAAGCCGTCCGGATCATTGTCGTCATATTCCGACAGCTTGCGCTCCGTGTCCTGCATGGTCTGCGAAAATTCGTCGATCGGGCGGTGGCGTACGGTAAACGTCATTTTGCCCGGTTCATTCTCACCAGGGCGCGGGATCTCAATCGGCAGCTTAAAGGTAGGCTTAGGGTCAAGTGTAAAGAGTGGTGCTTTTGCCATTGTAGTATTCTCCAATAAAAAAGGGGCCGTACTGGCCCCATATTAACACCCGCTATTTAAGCGACCAAATTACGACAGCGCTTCAACCAGGTCCTTACGGTAAATAACCATATCGGATTGCATGGTCAGAGTGGACTCCACCGTCTCCACGTTGTTTACTTCAGCCGATGGAATCTTCCGGAAAGACACCTTAGCCGGGTAAATGCGAATCTCACCTTTGCCGCTTGCTGCCGCTGGGTTAGTGAACTTAATCACAGTGGTTTTCTGTGTGTCGTCCAGGTCTTCCAGGATTGGGCGGATCGGGTCTTCTTCGTCATGGGTGAAGGTGTAAGTCTGGACCAACGGGTTTTTCGTGGTGTTCAGGCTAATCGCGGTATTCACCTGCAACGGCTGGAAGGTAGTAGTCTGCTGGTCGCCACCAGACACGGCGACGTTAGTGATAAACGGGAAGTCGATAAAGCTCGACACCTTCACCACCTCGCCTGGTGTGCCTACGCCGAAAGCACCGGTAGGATATTTGGTAACGTCCGAAGTGTCGAAGCGCGCCAGCGTAACGTCGTTAGTCGCCACTTTACCCACGATGAACGCGCGGTTCAGCGCACGGACCCACGGGGTTTTAGTGAACATAACCACGTCACCAACTTGCAGGCCATGAGAAGCCGCGCAGGTGATAACGCAACCTTTCGTAAGATCAGAGATCGACGCGGCGGCGTTGGTTGCTGCCGTAACAGCGATGCCGCTGCCCAGTACGGATCCAATCTGGACGCTAGACCCGTTAGGAAGTTGATAACCCATAATGAACACTCCTGTTTAGATATACGGTTTAATGATACAGCACGCGCAGAATAGCGCCAAATCAGGCGCAACAGGTGTAGGGTACTGTAACCACGATGCGGGCGCGATCAACGTCTTCAATCACTGAACTGGTATAAGGCGAGTCCTGAAGCTGGCAGGCCGCTCCGGAAATCCTTACGGCCTGCCATTTATCCGACGTCGCGATGGCGTCCGCCAGTTCGCTCGCATACTGTGTACCAGTGCCCGCGGGAAACACTACGGCAACCTGATATACGCCAGCATAGATCCGGCCCTTCTGCTGGAAGCCAACAAACTGGGTCGGGGCCGGTAGCAGGTACGGCTCCAGGTAGACACCGCTGCCGTTTGCATGGTCGCCGCTCACGTTCTCCCAGTTAACCTGGATCGGGCGCTGGCTAGTGCTCAGGCTTACCGATAACTCTTCTACCACGCGGTTAAGCGCTTTGCGGATTGCGGTATTGCTCATTATTTCACCTTCGAATTAATTTCTGCCGCTACGACGCGAACAATCCCCGCGGGCGCTTGTTTACTCCAGCCATACTCAAGTCGCTGCGCGTATGGCACATTGTTAGTAAACCAGATCGACCCGTATTCACTCGAATCGTAATGCGCCAGCACTTCACGCCCCGCGGCTAATGTTGCCGTTCCGGCCTTGTCAACGCGATCAATAGCGCCGACAGCCGGGCGATCAAACGTCACCTGCCAGTTACCACGGAAGCGCCCGCCGGTGTAATTCTTCGCGGCCCAGCCACGCTGCCGGAATGTTACATTGCCGTTTTTAGTCTTGAATGAAACGAGCACACTGGCGTGCTTCTTCTGACCGCGCTTCAGTTTGCCACCATTCTTGCGACGCTGTGCGGCGTTCACCTTGTTCGCGTGCTGGCGGGCCATTGCATAAGCCTTGTTAATCTTCCACCGGCGAGGGTCGCCCACCGGGGAGATCTCAATAAGGCGTCCGAGTATTTGCATCCCATACGCCCGCACAGCCTTGTCGTTGTTCTCCTTCGTCTTATCTACCCACGTAGCAATCGTGGCGGCGAACGAGTAGACTTCACCCACGTTAGCCCCTTAGCTGTAGTTGAAACAGCATGGTTGTGCCTGCCGGTTGCAGGGGGTTTGGATTGATGACCCTGTAGTCTGTATTGTTCAGGCTAACCAAATCCCCTACCTTCACCGGCTTGACGGCCTGGCACAAAAACTTCACATCACCGGCAACGATACGCGTTCCGTCGATCTCGCTAGGCTTGTACTCCTCGCGAAGACCGATGACGTCAAACGAGGTCGCAGGGATGACCACTTCGTCGCCGTCTACGCGGGCTACGGTGCCTGGACGCGTCACCGTAGCCGTCATGCCGAACTTTTTAATCTGCGGATTGACTTTCCGCTTTAACCCCGCGTAATTAAAGCCCGCCATTATCATCCCCCTGTACCGGTGGTTCCGGTTCTGGCGCTGGTTCCGGTTCTGGTTGGCGTTTAGTATTTGCGGCGATAATAGCCGCCAGTAATGCAGGATTCATATTACCCCCGGAATACATCAAAATTACCCGCTGCGTTGCCGTCTGAGTCAATCCAGTGGCCCAGCAAGCCATCCCACCACGGGAACGAGACACCGCTACCAATCGTCGCAGGGTCATATTCCATCGTGATCGGGCCAACAGTTTCGCGGATAGTCTCCTTACCGCTGCCCACAGGAGAAATATCAACCTCGTCCGCCACCAACATCGCCAACCGGTAAACGGCTTGCTCAACGGCAACGGGGATTGATGCGAAGTCTACGATTTGCCCCGCTGGAACTACTGCCAAATCTTCAGTAAGCGTGTTTTGCACCGGCTTACCGTCTGACGGGTAATTGATGCGGGGCCATGCGTCGACGCCAGTCTGGTCTGCAGGTTCGCCGATCCAGTTTATTCCATTAAGGAAGTCATTAGCGACGGTAAGGTGTCGCGTTGCATCGCCCAGCGTGACTTCAACGCCTCGCGCCGCGGCATAATCGACAAATGTTTGCGGGTCGCCATACATTTCATTCACTCCTATAAAAAAGGCGGGCATAAGCCCGCCCCTTTGGGATTTGCGCCTGTTAAGACGCGGTAGTCGCAGTCAGCGTAACCAGTACGCCAGCCGTTTCCTTGATGTGACGGGTCGGCACTTCCTGTGCGGCCTGGGTCTTACGACGGCCTTTAGTATCGCCGTCACCAACAGCGCCAACATCCTGAACGGTTGCCGGTGCGTTGTCTACCTGGCCCTGATCCAGTTCCCAGTTAGCGGAAGTGGTGATGTCGGACAGTTTGAACGAGCGAACGCCTTCGACCGGGGTACGAGCGGACGCCTTCAGACGATAGCCTTTAACCGCCACGTTGAAGTCGAACTCGCCCTGCCACCAGCGCTCAATGTTCTCGTTGCCGCCTTTCTCCTGCGCCAGCATATCAAGGCCGTTGGTGGTAACGGCAACCGCGCCAGGGACCAGACCCAGCATTGTACCCGCACCCATAGCATCGGCAGCGGCATCGGAGATAATGAAACGGCGGCCCAGGCCATCGCCCATTACCTGCAGATCGCCGATCGCGAATACCTGCTCGGCAGATGGAAGCGCCTGGTAAGCGATGAAGTTTGCCCAGGTAACGCCATCCATAAACCAGGACTTAATCAAAGACGCCTGATCGCCGAACTTGGAAGCCGCCAGCGGGAAGTCTGCCAGGGTCGGGAAGGTACGACCGCCAACGCCATCAACGCGCGCCGGTTGGGTGTATTTTGCCGCTGCGTTGCTTTCGATCGCCGCTTTACTTGCGCCAATACCAGCCTTCAGGTAATGCAGCATAATCGCTTGAGTAGCCTGTGCCGCAATCTCAGCCGCAACGCTGTTAACGTTGGTTTCGATCTTAGCCATCATGGCCTTAGTGATTGCTACCGGACCCACTTTCGCGGAAAGGTTAACCGAGTTGGTCAGCATACGCGCCAGCACTTTTGCGGTCGCCGGAGTGCCGACAGGGGCGTAGGCGTTACGGTCGGTAACGAGGTTGGCGATCAAGCCTACGGACATTTTTTCTACAACGTCCTTCAGCACTTCACCCGTGCCGAGAACAACAGCGCCGTTAGCGGCAGCGTTGAACACGTTCAGGTTGTCGGGGATCATTTGCGTAACCGCGGTGACGAGTTTACGCTGGAACACTGTTAAAGACATATCGAAATCCTTTGAGTTGTGAGCATTCGCCCAGTACCGTTAATGTTACCTTAGATTTACGCGCTCGCAAAATTGCCCGCTTTCGCGGGCAATTTGCTTACTCGTCGCCCATTTTAGCGATGATTTCACCAGCCTGTTTCGTCAGATCGGTGATGCCGAAGCTGTGGCCCATAGAGATTTTCGACTTCACATCTTCGACAACATGCGTCGGTTTGCTCGGCGCACCACCGGCGGGCGTGCCAGCCAGGACGGATGCAAAATCGGCGTTATTACGGAACTCTTTTTCAAGCTCTTCCATAGTCAGCGCGGACGGTTTACCATCCTGCAAGACACGCACTTTCAAGCTGCCGTCTTCGCCGTCTTCCAGCGTCAGGCGGTCCATTACGTGGCGTTGCATGATTCCAGCATTCTTACCAAACAGCTTCGAGGCCAGGTCTTTGGCAGCGCTACCGATGGTTAGGTCGTGGATCTGCTTGCGGTAGGCTTCGATTTTTCCCGATGTGTCTGCTTCGTGTTTCGCAAACTTATCTTTCCAGGACTTGTCGATCGCTTCGAGGTCGCCATTTTTGCGCGCGGCGGCTTCCTCTTTCTCTTTCGCAAGGCGCTCAGCTTCGGCGCGGCGTTCGGCTTCTGCTTTCTTCTCGCTCACCAGCTTCGCGTTGTTGTCTTTCAGACCCTTGATCTCCGCCTGTACTTCTTCGGCGGTCATGAACGTTGATTTATACCCGTCACCATCGGCAACAAAAAGAGCCTTCATACCTTCCGGCAACGCGTCATATTCTGCTTTAGTAAGTTTCATGCTATCCCCCTGGGATTGTGGCAAAGCGGGCCACCCGCTCGACTTCACGCCTTAATATTATCAGCGATAAAAATAATCGCAAAATTCGCTTGCACTGTGGGAATTGGTTGCGCTACATTGGTTGCACACCAACAGAGATATGAAGGAAAACAAAATGACTAACATGACCGTAGCAACTCCAGTAGACGCCGCAATGGCCCGTTTCAATAAAGCTACCGTAGCGAATACCTTTACCTTTCACGCAATGCGTAACGCGGAAGCGCTGAATCTGTGCCAGAGCATGAATGCTTCCGAAGCGGCAAAAGCGGCGATCAACTCCGCAACATTCGATAATCCGGATTGCGGCCTGGTTCCGGCATCTTTCATAAACGCCCTGGTCGAAGCCTTTAACGATTTCATGTGCGTCGATGCCGTTGAAGCTGTATGTGCCCGCTTAACTTCCACCAGCGGCAACATCAAATTCAACTAAACCAATCGGGGCGAAAGCCCCTAAAATGAGGAAATGACAATGATTAAAGTTAACTATGCCGATCTTAAAGCCGCTATGATGTGCGCCGCAACTAATGACGTGCGATACTATCTGAATGGTGTATTTTTCGACGAGAAAGGATTCATTGTGGCCACCGACGGACATCGTTTGTTCTGTGGGTCCGCGGTTGTCCCCGAAGGTGAAAGTAAAATAGTATCAATTAAAGGCCGCTTACCTACTAAATTCGAATACTGCAACATAGACGACACCTCCGCAGCGTTCTTTGATAGTAAAGACGTATTAATAGGGACCCTGCCCGTAGAGAACATAGACGGACGATTCCCAGACTGGCGTAGAGTTTCGTCTTTCGCCAGCGCTAAAGTGGAGGCTATCGGGTTTAATGGGGAATACCTATCCGACGCCTGCAAAATTGCTAAATTGTTCGACCGTAAGTTTGATAGCTTAAAACTGGAATTCCAGGGGGTCGACAAGGCGACACACGTGTCGTTCAAAGGTGGGGCCTTCCTTGCTATCATGCCGATGCGTTTGTAGCGGACAAAGCGGCCTATTGGCGGCGTTCCGCGCTAACGAAAAGGGGCCATTACGGCCCCTTAATTATTTGCTGCAACTCCAGCACCTGCGCCCTCAGCTTCGCCCCGCATTCCATATTTTTCACGTCAATCATCAAATCCTCGTCGGGGTCTGCGGACGGGCTATCGAACTTGCACGGCGGTCGCAGTGCCGACTCCGTTAGCGGCATCAACGGCGCGTTGCTTGATCCGCACGCGCTCAGCATCAAAACTACAATCAGGGCGGTTAGGGCGCGTAACATATTTAACAACCTCTTTTGTGATAGTCCGGTATTCCACGTCGCGGGCTTGTTCTGCCTGCACGGAGCGCTCAATTACTTTAGTTTGCTGCCGTTGGGCTTCGGCTTGCGCTTCTTGCGCCGCCTCCGCCACTACGCCAGCGCGATAGGAGTCGCCTAACCAGAATCCCACCGCCAGACCTATAACCAGTCCAATAGCCGCATACTTAATCACGCCATAACCCCCGGTTTTTAAGCTGTGCGATAGTCATCAGTTCACCTGAATCGGTGAACATCTTCGGCACTTTCACGCCGCGCATAATCTGGTCGGCGCGTTGCACTCCGTATAGTTCTTCCAGGATATGGCGCGGCTGGCGCTGCACCCATGAGAAGAAATCAGTCTGCGCGTCTACCTGCTCACTCAGCAATCTACCCGCGTCAGCCTTCAGTGCCGGACGCTTACCACTGGGCCAATCTTCCATGCCTTTAACCTTCCACGTCTCCGTCGACCGGCAACAATAATGCAACTTGCCCGGCCCAGCGCCATATTGTGACCCAGCCACCATTTTCCCGCCGCGCTTTCCTTTGGTGTCGGGAGTAACATCAACCGGATAAAACAGGCGATCGCGTAGCTGGCACATGGGAGAAGTATGAGTGTCCAATGTAGATAACCATTGGCGACCTTCGAGAATATCGTCATTAGCTTTTACCATTAATTCGCGGGCTGTCGCCGCATAGTGGTTGACTGCGGACTTAACAACGCTCGAGATAGCTTGCGCACTACGACCACCTAGCGCGCGCCTCACGTCCGCGATAATTTCCATCGTTGGCTTGCCCTGGATGAATCCCGCTCGCACCTGGTTACCGATCTGCGTCCTGGTCCACTCAGAAAGTGAGTCAGGCCATTGCATCATAGTATTACCCTGGAACGGGTTTTTCATAGCCGTCGCTGCGATCTGCGCACCGGTCACTACGCCAACCACCTCGACCGCAGGTACGGCGACCACCGGCTGGATCGCGGCCGTTAATGTGTCGGCGAGATAATCAGCCTCCGTGTCTGCAAACCCCTGAAGGCTTTCAGCCAACGCCTTAAACTCGGTGCGCAGTTCCGTTTTTACGGTCTTGTCGATTTGCGTTAGCAGGGTGGAAAGTGCCCGGTTATTCATTGACGATTTGCCATCAAGCAACTCGGTCAGCTTACCCAGTAATGTAGGCCGGAACTTCTCCCACATGGACAGCACCCTTCGCGCCTGGTCATTACTCAGGCGCTGGGTGAAAATGTGTCGGCGAATCATTCGATCCGCCATATATTGATTAATTGTCTTCGCCATTGTCCGCTACCTTGTCCGGGTCTTCTTCGGTAGATTCTACCGCATCCGGGGACATTTGAGGCAATGGATTCTGATTTCGCAATTCGTCTTCCACCTGCTCAACGGTTTGCGAGTCATCGATAACGCCCTGGGCCATCATCCACTTGATAAAGTCCGCCAGACGGACCGTACCGGTCTGCACACCCGCCATCATCGCGGTCATAAGCTGTGCATCAACCGTGATCTCGGTGTAGAACTTATTCAGCGTTACACGTTGATCTGCGGTGTCTCCCGTGAACAGCTTGACGATTTGCAGCGCACGGTTGAAAGCCTTCTCAACGTTACCGGCAATCAGTGACAGGATACTGTTATCAGTCTGCGCATCGTAGGCCGCTTCAGTTGCCGTCTTAGGTGCGGTCCCCTTCTCGACCAGGGCCGCGCCCAGTTTAGCCATTTGCAACTCGCGTCGCTCACACAGCGCAACTGACAGGTTTCTCTCCTCCGCCTGAAGCAGTTTAGCGTCCATGTTCTGGCCCAGGATAACGCCCTTAGTCGCGCCTAGTGCGATCCCGCCCTTCAGGTTCTTGTCCGCCCATGATTGGGTAAGTCCCGTCGCGATAAGGGTCGGCTGCCCCACAATGTGCGCAATCTCGGCGACGTCTGCTTCGGCGTTGTAGTGCTTAATGTTGATGGATGCAATATCCGCCAGCGGTGCGGCGTCCGGCGTCGCGTTGTTGTCCACTGCACCACACCAGCAAAATGGCAGTTGAGTAAGCGCATTACCGGAGGCATCCACCAGTGGTACAAGGTCGGTTCGGGTGAAGCCGCGCGGCAAGTCCATTTGCACCTCGGACGTGTCCGCGTTGTAATACCAGCGGCGACCATGCGCCACACCTTTAATCAAGCGAAGCTCAGTCCAGATCGTTACCTCGTGGTTTGCGAAGTCGTCCGGATCTTCGGTGCTGATTTCGTCCGTTTCCTTCAGCACGATTAGCGTGTCGACCCCGTGGGTCTGCCGCCAGTTAATGATCTGCTCAGCCGTATACAGGCGGATAAGCGGGCGGTGTGCTGCCATTTCAGCGGCGGTCTGCGGTACTACGTTACCCAGTTCGTCAAAATGCGCCTGGCGGTCGTAGTCGACCATAAACCCGGCACGGCCTGATTGCAGAACTTCAGACATAGCACCGCGCAGGAGTTGCGCCAGCGGCATACCGCTGCCGTCAACGTCATCAATCAGGTCAGCCATCGCCCCGGAAAGGTCCATACTCACCGGTTTGGCGAAGGCAACGCCTAACAGTGCATTCAGTGTGCGGGCAGTGGCGTTCAGGAAGACAGCACGTTGCTTATACGCCTTATAACGCGCACGCGATTTCGGGTCGGTGGTGTCGCCGCTGGCTGGGTGTGGCAGGTACAATGGTCCGCACGCCTTTACGGCGCGCTCCCCCGCTACGCAGTCACGGATCATTTTCCACTCGGGCGCGATGCGCGCATATAGCGGGTGTTGGTTGTCAACGTTAACGGTCATGGTCGGTTTCCTTAGTAGAAGTCTACGGTTGGAACAACGGCGATCGGTCGAATCACAGGGAACAGGTGCGCAACAGGATAGCCCGCGGCGTCGTTCATGTGGTCCACACCGGCGGTCTTATCCGGTTCGCCTTTCTTCAGGTCATACACCTGCTGTTCCAGACATTTCGCTAGTGTAGGGCATTTATCCAGGTTGACAAAATACTGGCGCACCCCCTTCGAGTTGCACATCATCGTATTCATCGCAATCAATCGGTCTTTCACAGGTGGGTTAACGCTGTCATACTCCACCTCGAAGCCCGCGTCTTCCAGTTGTGCGATATCGGACGACGACGCGTTGACCGTCTTGCGGGATTTGCCGCTGCTATCCGGGTAAACGACAACACGACCGGCAGCACAATGATCGGGGTATCGCTCCTCGATCGCCTCAATCATAGCCGGGGTATCAAACAGGTCCACAAATTCATCCACCGCGTGAATCTCGTCGCGGAACTCCTTGTTCTCGGTGGTACGCTGCCGTCTTACATACACGACCGCCGCCATTTTCGTGACGTTAAAGTCCATACCGATAATCAGCGTGTCTTCCGGCTGCACTTCTTCGGTGCTTGCGTTCTCCTCACGGTTGAACATCTTGTACACCGCGCCCGACGTAAGGTTAACAAACAGGCCGTTCAGGTACGCATCAATCAGGTTAGCTGGGTACTGACTGCGCAGCGTGTCGATAAAGTCTGCCGGTAAATGGTGGTTGTCCGTGGTCTTCGCCCGGATCAAGCGTTTCTGGTTGTCTTTCTCCACCTCGAAAATTTGGTACATCGCCCGGTAGCCTTCAGGCGTTGACACGATGACGAACTGGCGGACGAAGCCCGCACGCAGACGACCGAGCAGTTTGTGATATGCCGCCAGCGCGACGTCTTGCTTCGTAGTGTCGAATTCATCGGCAACAATCCACGCGGCGTTGACCCCGATCAGGCGGGTATAGTTTTCCATTGATTCACAGATAACGCGGGTCCATTTCCCTTTCACCAGCACGTTATAGATCTTGTCCTGCTTATTGAACTTCCACCGGAATCCAGCCTCATCAAACGCCTTTTCCAATTCCGGGTACATGATTTTAACCAGAAGGGGAATAGTCGGTTCTGTAACGATGCCGTCATGACCGGGGTTCAGGGTTAAAAGCTGGATGACCTTACGCGCAGCGACCCACGACTTTCCACCGCCGAAGCCGGAACACAGGCCGAGGATTTTAGTCTTCGTGTCGCGCAGTAGTTCAACCTGGTGCGGCAAGCAATCAGGCTGGTAAAGGCGGACGGCCTGCGCAACGCGTGTCGGGCGCGGCGGTCTGTTTCGCTTTGCGATCGCTCGTTCAAGGGCGCGATGTTCTGCCGCATAGTTACGCATTAATCACCCTGACCTTTGCCGGTAGGTTCCACAACGACGTCGCCGTTATCATCTTCGTCGTCATCCAGCGGCACATCGTCGCGGACGCCGTGGTTTGCTTTAAGCAGGAATGTAGCGAAGCCCGCCGCGATGGTTACGCCACCAGCTTCCATCAGGAAAGTTTTCTGCAACTCCATTGCGTCCGCCATTGCCTCGGCAAACTCCTCATGCGCACGCGCCCAGCGATACAGGCAAGCTACGCCCACGCCGATTTCCGCGGCAAATCGACCGAAGGTTGGCATTTTGTTGCGGGGGATTACTTGCGCAGCGCCTTTATCGGAGTAGTTGACCTGCCAGGCGTCTGCGTCGGCAAAATAGCGGCGAAGCTGGTCGCAGTAAACGGATCTGTAGTCAGTAGGGCGCCCACATTTGCCACCTTTACGACGTTTGCCGTACTCGATTTCAGGTCCGAGATTGGTATGCTCGGTTTGCTCTCCTGGTTTACGGCGTGGGGTTACTGCTACTCGTCCGTCCAGTTTGGCGCGTCGGCCCTTAACTTTGATTTCTGCCATGATATAAGCCCTTTTGTTCATATGCGCCGACCATCGGCAACATAGGAGACGGCCCTGCCATCTAAGGGGGATTATAACAGGCACAAAAAAGCCCACCAAATCGGCAGGCTTGGAGGCTTAAACGGCGCGCCCGTAGTATCGGGTTAACATGCTTTGTACTTCGCTTATCGCGCCTTCTGTGTAGCGTATTTGCGACAGTATTTCGATCCTCTCGTCCATCGACATTCCGACTGCCGCTGCCGTTCGTTCAAATCGGCGCAAGCCTTCGAGTTGTTTGCGTAGTTCTTTCAGGCGATCGGCCTGCGTGCTCATGAATATTTGTCTAATCATTTCAACATTTCCGGGCTAATGGTTAAGCGCGCTACTTCTCCGTAGTTGGCGCTGTAGGTAATGACGTTGGCACTGCGACCGCTCATCCAGCCGCCGCGGCTGGCGTAGGCGTCTTTCGCTGCGAGCGTCCTGTGCTGTTCAACAATCATGTTGCGAGACTCGACAATCTTCTGGTGGTGCAAATGGCCTACGTGCGCGTAGCTGTATTCGCTCGACCCGAACGCCTGTCTGAATTTAGCGATCATAACCTGCTCGATAGCATCGAATCGCGCTTTGTGCCCGTGGTGGAAAAATAGCGTAGTCTTACCGTGCTGCACCATTTTGTAGACGTCCGGTGACGTGTCCACATCGACGCGCGGCTCGTTCTCATACAAGGTATTGAACATCTCAGCAAGCCAAATCATACCCGATTCGTCATGGTTACCCTGGACGATTAGCAGTTTTACTTTGTGGTGTTTTTGCAGCGCCAGGTCTACCACGTTGCGCACCATGCGAATCATATATCGGACCAACTTCTGGTATCGGGTGTCGGCGTCCAGTACGTGACCACTGGCGGGTGTGACGGCGTCGAGGCTGTCAAAGTGGGCCATATCCCCGAGGATATTGATCACGGCAGTGCCTGCGTCCGGTGCGCGTGCGAAGGCTTCGACAAACCAGCGATAGAACAGGTCTTCGGCGATCGCCATATCCCAGTCTTCGCCAGTCTCCTCGCCCCATGCCAACATGCCCAGGTGGAAGTCTGACACGGTGTACAGGTTGAGCAAGTCGAGCGCCTGGATCGGTACTGGCGGGGCTTTTACTGGCGCTGCCGGTGTGATTTCGCTGTTCATACCCTCGACAACAGCGCGCATAGCTTCGAGTTGGCGCTCCTTGTCCTGCTCAGTGATGACCCACGACATGACCTCTTCGCCATTGCCGCGCACCAGGGCCGATACGCGCTTAACCCCAAAACCATCGGCAACGCGCTTACGGATTACGGCATCATTGCCGTGACCAATTCCCTTTTTAGATAGGCGGGCTTTCCGCATATAGACATTGCGCAAGGCGATCCCGTATTTCTTCGCAATCTCTTTAACCGTAGTCCCTGCCTGAATTTCTGCGATCAATTGCTCATCGGTAATTTTAGTTTGCGGGTGCATATTTAATTAATTCCTGATTAGTGGACCGTGGACAATATACCACGGTCCATATGGCGGCGGGCTATATCAATTCGCAAATAACCATGCCGATGAAAGCTGCGGTGGACCAGATCGCTAATACCCAAATATCGTTACGTGTCATCTTGATTACTCCTCTCATTGATTGGTTGCAGTATGGCCCCTATGTTGGTTGCGAGTCAAGCAATAAAAAGCCCGGTATTATCCGGGCTTGTTGGTTTACGCTGCTGCCGTTACTGTGAAGCCTGCGTCAGCCTGCACCCCGCTACCGTCGGACGCCACCCAAACGATGCGGACGTTACCCGCAGCTTTCGCGGTGATTTCGCCGGTAGTCGGATTGATGGAGGCGCGGTTAGGGTTAGCCGACACCCACGACCCGGCCTTGTTGGTCGCGCCGGATGGCAGGAGGGCAACAGTCGCGGTGGCAGTCTCCCCAACGGCGGCGGTAACGGGATCGATGGTAACGGTAGCGCTCGCCACCGGCGTCCCTTCAGGCACGGCCTTGTCGAAGACGCCTGAGATATTCATATCGCCAGCCAGGATGCGGCGCGCTTCTGGGTTCTGCACTGCAGGCAGTGTCTTGATAATGCGTTCTTTACGTCGCAAGATCGAATCTAACATATTGTGTCACCTCGTATTATGCAGCGTTACGACCGATTCGCTCGGCAACGTCCCACTGCTTACCATCAAACAACGCCTGTCTGCCGATTGCACGGCGCACCAGACCCTTAAGCACTTCCCCGCCTTGCTTGCGGAACTGCGGCAGAGTAGCTCGTACCTTCGCCCAGTCGCCCAGTCGCACCGCATCATCGAAATCATTCGCGACGTCATCCGGTACGATCGGACCAGGACCGGCATTGATTACCAGGTCCACCAGCGCGTCGAATTGCGCCTGGTTAATGCTCGGATGTGCGTATTTGTTCACCCAGTCCTCGGCATACGCCACATCGCGCTTAAGCAGTTCCAGCGCTTCCGCACGGGTAATGCTTCGTGGCGGATTAGTGCCGGTGTGCCCATAACCCCAGGTGTACAGGCCGCGGGCCTGCTCTTTCTTGGTCGCGAAATACGGCACCGGGCTGAAAGCCTCCCATGCTGCCGTAAATCGTAGACCGTTATCACTGAATCGCATGTTTTACCCCATTTAAAACAGCATTGCGCAGGGTGCGCAATGCAAACAGCCAGATTAACGCGGTCCAGGTGGTATCAGATACGTCTCCTGTTTGCAGCAATCCGATAAAACAGACCATTGCCGTTAACAGATACAGCACCCGACCGAAAATGCCATCCCGGACGGACGGCGCATACACGTTAAACAGGGACGAAGCCCCGATGATAACAAACAACAGGACGGAGATAATCATTTTGCACCCCCCGGAAGTCGGAACGACGCAATAGTCTCCCTGATCCGGTCGGCGATTGGCATCCAGAAGATCGCGGTTACGAAGCCCAAACCGGCGACAGTGCGCTCACCCGACAAACCAGCCCACTCAGCGATAGCCGGTGCGCCAAATATGGCACACAGGAAGCCAACTACAACATACAAAACGAAGTTTAGCGGCCCCTTCGTGGCCTCACCATGAATGCGTGCGCCTACGAAGCCACCCGCCAGACATGCCAGGGCGAATAGCCACTCGTTTAGCTTATCCATAAAAAAGTCCCAGTAAGTTTTATCTCACTGGGACTATATCACGCTTGCATAATTAATCGAAAACGGACCACTTGCCGACGCCTTTCCACTCCCACCCGGATGAGCGGACGGCTTCGAATGTTCGACCGCCTATCATATCCCGGTACCATAGCCACCACATACGAAGCCTGGTCGGGTGCTCCGTTATTCCACGGCGCTTGTAGATCTCGAACGTCATGCGGGTAATGCTGGCAGCTTCCACGGCGGGCCAGACTACGAACATTATGACGCCCAACAGCACCGCGGTAAGCAGGCACAGCCCGCAGATCAAACCAAACCAATAAATCACATCATGAATCATAATCTGCCCCATAGGTATTTAACCAGATTAATAACCGACGCCAACAGCACCAGGGCCGCCAGACTACCGCCACATACTACCGCGAAGACGTATAGCATCGAATTGCCCCTTCCGGTTTGCCAATATGGCGCGCCCATGCACGCGCCACGAAGTAATTGCGAAATACCCGACCGCCTATCTCGAAGCGGTTATGCTGAAGCATATCACGGATCGTCGCGCTCATTTCAGAATCACCGAGCGCGGGTCGATTGCTTTCATGCTGCCGTCTTGTTCCACCTTGATGAATCCAACGCCATATTCCTGCGCATGGCGCTGTGCGTTCGTCACGGCATCAAAGCGATTGACGATTTGGCGTACTGCGTTGCCCATCTTCGCTTGCACCTGGTGGGAGTCGTAGGTTGCATAGGCGGGCTGCGACTTGCGGAACTCCACACGCGTCTTCTGCGCCACGTCATGCGTTACGCGGTTAACTGCGTCAGCTATGGCGCGCGCTCGCTCATGCGGCTGGCGGTCCCGAAGGCTGTATTTTCGGCCCACTCGCTCGTAATTTACGAGGCCGAAGTAAGTCATACCGGCTACGCCATCCTTGCGGTTTTGCATACGCAGGCCATGAAGCCCGACATACTCGACGATCCACATACTCCCATCGCGAATATCACGCAGCACATCGCCGCGCTCAATATCGTGGGTCAGTACGTCAAAGTTTTCCGTCAGCTTGTCTTTCTTCGCCCACCACACCCGACTTCCTGCCGCGTTTTGCAAGCGGACGTATGCGTCCAGGGTCTGTATCGGCTTAAGAATGCGCCCGTCCGATTTGCGGCGGAATAGTAATTTCATTGTTCTGTCTCCTCAATCTCATCGGCAGTTTTCGTGTCGCCATCGCACACAGTAGCGATGCCGTCCATCTCATAATCGGCTATGCAGGCATCAACAGAAATAAACTTCTGCGAGAATCCTGCCATTAGTGCCGGGGTCATTTGCTCAGTCTCCAGTGTTTGCCTACCCGCTCGACCGCGGGCTTCCGGCGTAATGTAATACGGATTCCCATTGGTTGCAAGGAAGTCCGCACCCTGAAATCGTGTTTTGCTGCGAACTGGCGCAAGTAGCGGGTCTGCGTTAATGGCTTCACATCGTCGCGATAGCTCCAGAACACAGAATCGCCCTCAGTCGCATTCTTAACCCATATTCGTATGCAATGTAGGGGAATATGCCACGAAAGCTGTTTAGCTCGTCTGCGGTCCATTTTGGCCCCTTATTTCGCAAGCTGGGCGAATAGCTCGCGTTGGGCTGCAATACGGGCGATGTTTGTCGCTGCCGTCTCACCAACCCCGAAGCGATACGCCAGGCGCTCACGGGCAAATGCATGCGCGTAGTCATGGATGGCCTTGCGCAGCGGTTCCAGTTCGTCCGGGCTGGCAAACATATCGTCGAACGCGTCCATGATCCCCTGCTGGGCCAGGATAACAACATGGCTCGCGTAGTCTGCGTTGCCGTTTGTGTGCTTCGCTTCGTACAGCTTCGCCACCGCCATTGTGTAATTCCAGATAATCGCTTTCATTGTTCAGTCCTCTTGTTGGTGTGCAACCAATCTAGCAGGGTGCAGGCACGAATGCAACCAATATTAATCACGCGTATGAAAAAGTCGATCGCTATCCGTTGCAACTGCAAACTGCATTTTTCACACCCCGCACTGCATCTTGCATTGGTTGCCTAGTTCAGCGACGACCGCAATCCGCAACATGCTGCCGTGTATTTTGCAATCCCGGATTTTATGCAGTCTCAGACGAGGGGGGCCATTGACCCCCGTCTAGTCTGAAAGACTGGGCTTTGTCCCGCCTGTCCCGCTCCTCGCCAGGCCGCGTCATCCGGGGCGGGACAGGGGTGCTGTCCCGCTTTGTCCCGCCCCTGGTCTGTCCCGCTTTTTGTCCCGCTTACTTTATGCAGTTTTATTGCATAACTATTCACTATATTTACGATACACGGCAACCAATGCGACCTATTAAAAACACTCAAAACGGCAACCAATGCGCGCAAAATTTAGTCTTTTAGCGATATGGGGATTCCCATATTGGCAACCAATGTGCGCAAAATTTAGTCTTTTAGATCGTCATCGGTCGCCGAAAGCGTTATGGGGATATCCGATTTGATGACTAAATTCGACGACCCATAGATGGCCCCGGTGTGCGGGTCTGTATAGAAACCAATCACGCCGCGCTCGACCATATCGTCGATTGCCTTCGTCGAAGTGCCTCCCTTCGCGAGTCCCGCCTGGCGGACAATTGCCGATTTACTGAATCCAGTATGGTCCGGGTTATCTTCCATCAGTTTTTCCAGGGCCGCATAAAGCACTTTCTCTTTTTCGTTGCGCGGACCGGCGGTGTTCTCTTCCTTAACTGCGGCTTTGCCAGCCGACTTCGCCTGTTCTATAGCGAACGGTGCCAGGGCGACCGGTACGAGGTACAGAGTCTCGTCGCGCTGGGTGGACGTAATTGGTTTGACGTCCCAACCGGCAACTACGTCTCCGAAGTCCGGACCGGTGCTGGTGGACTGGTGCGCCTCGAACGCTTCTGACTTGCGGAGATCCACCTTCACCTTGCACTTGAGCAGGACGAAGCCACGCGGCGCTTGCTTGATGCCGTTACGTGATTTTTCGTGATACAGGTTAAGTTGTCCCGGCTGGTTGTCGTCCGGCTGTTCCAGGAAGAAAGCTGAATCGACAGCACCATGCAGTGCGCCGGATCCGCGTGGGGTTCTGCTGCCGTTTGCACCCTTCGCCGGGTGGTGGATGACGCCCGCACTGCCACCTGTATTTTCCGCAATGGCTTTCAGCGCTTTGACCACTTCACCCATATCGCTGGCGTTGTTCTCGTCAAACGGTTTAGCATCGGCGGACCGCAGCGCAACAGTCTGGTTGAGTGAGTCGAACGCCACCAGGCCAACCGGTTCGCCGTTAGCGGTGCGGTTGATAAAGCTGATAACTTCGCGCAAACCGGACTTGCTGGTGATATCCCAGCCGCGAGACTGCAGGTCTATAATGTGCAGCTTGTCCAGGTCGTGCTCGTATTTAATCTGCAATGCTTCTTTGCGCTGGTTGGAGGCTTCACCGCCTTCCGCGTCGAAATAGAAGCAATGAGACTGGACGACCTTCGCACCACCAAACGGAATACCGGCGGCAACCGCACCCATCTGCCCCAGCACATAGAAAGACTTACCTATATTCGACTCACCCGCCATGTACCAGGTCGATTTAAAGTTAATCAACCCCTCGATGATCGGGTCGTGCTTACTGAACAGCGCAACCGGCTCGTTATCCAGATCCGCATCGGTGCACACGCCGTATTCTTCGCCGTCACCAACCGCATCAACAATATGCTCATAGCACGATTCCACTTCCTCGTCGTCCAGCCCTGGGAGGATGGCGGCGATTTGCTTACGTGACATGTTGTGCGGCTCGACGTTTAGGTGGTCCGGTATCCCGATAAGACGTAGCGCCAGGTGCTGGTGTCTATTTAGCTCCGAGCAACACTCGTTGCCGGTGTGCATACACTTGAAACGGATCTCGCCATCCTTGACCATGATAGCCGTCGACCCTTCGCCGCTGTGCAGATGTTCGTTCGGGCACGGCACTTCATAACCGCGACCGGAAGATAACTCCTCGAATCCTGCCTGGAAGCACCAGTCCAGAATACCGTCCGCTACTGCGTCGTCGCCCTGGGTAAGCTCGCGGCGTACTTCCTCTTTCTCCACCCCCAGCTTGTCCGCCAGGCGGAGCAGACGCCGCACATTGGCGCGCTTGCCATAGTGGCACTTAATGACAGACTGCTGGTGTGGTAGGTACATCAGGCGGTTTGTGTCTTTGGTGCAATCGTCGAAGTCCACATCAGACAGGCCCAGTTGGTCTAACAGCGCGTACTGCACGCGACCCAGGTCTTCCGCCGGTACGGGTTTGTCTGTGAGCACAAGGAAACGGGCGCAACGCGTGCCGCCTTTAAGCGGGTGGCGGTCGCCGGTGGTTGTGTGGAATACGTGCTCCAGCCCCGCGTCGATGAAAGCCTTACGGCAGCGGCGTAATGTGCGGGTGTCGGTGCGGTCAATATCGAAGAACAGGATCGAGCGGTCCACCGCACTGGTCTTGCGGCGTAAGCCGTCACGGGTATACGCTACGATGCCATCGGCCTTACGCTTGCGGCGCGCATACTCGGCTTTATCTTCCGTCTTGTTGATATGCACCGAGGAGATTTCTTTCGCGTCATTGATAAATTCGAAAAATTCATCGGTAGTCATCTGGAAGTTTTCCGCCCTGGCTTTTTCGCCTTTTTTAGCGGGTCGTGTTACAGCGAATTTAATTAAGCTCATTGCCGTTGCCTTACTTCGAAGTTTTATTATTGCGTACCCAGGAGCGCACGGTGCTCTGATTAATTCCTGTCAACTCCGCGATCATCGCCCATGACTTCCCCTCATCACGCAAACGGATAACCTGTTTTTTGTATTCTTCCATTTCTTCATTGTGCTTTTGCAGCTTGCTTGCTGCCGTACCGTTGAGTAATTCCAGCTTCGCGCGCAATTCTTTTTCGGTAAGTCGCAGACGTTCGATTTCAAATAGCACCGCACCCACGGCATCGGTATACGCCCAGGACCGGCTTGTCTCACTGCAAACAGTCTTAGTTAACATTTCGATTGCGTCGTCGATATTCATTGTTCTGTCTCCGGTTGGCTAATGACCAACGAAACTACACCTAAAACCGCAGGGTGTCAACTTCTTTGGGATATTGAAACGGGCGCGCACGCGTGTAATAATACTCCCGTCTCATTGTCTCTTATTGGTTAGCGCCGTCGCATTTTGCTTCGGCGCTTTTTTTTTTTAAATTAGTTGTTGACTCCCTTCTGCAACCAATCTAATATTCACCTCGTCGACAGGATGCAGGACGCAAACTGGAGAGGGGCAACGCAGGGGCCGGATCGAAGTGTCAGGATTCCCAACCGTGATTATATAACCAGGTCCACTACCCGAAAGGGAGAACGCGTAACCTGGCAATATGTTAAGGCCACCGACGAAGTTAATGGTCGACACCTAAACTTAACCAATCGGAGATATAAAACATGTTTGAGCAGATCGTAAACCTGATTACTCGCGGCGTAGTAGCGCTGGAAACCATCGCAAAACATTATGAAACTGCTGGCGCTGCCGTTGGTAAGCAGGAAGATAAGAAGCCGTCTAAGGCCAAAAAAGAAGTCGTAGAAGACGACGACGCTGAAGACGAAGCCCCGGCGAAAACCAAAAAAGCACCGGCGAAAGGTAAGGCCAAAAAAGAAGTCGTAGAGGATGACGACGATGAAGAAGCCGAAGACGAAAAACCGGCGAAGGGTAAAAAAGCACCGGCGAAAGGCAAAGGTAAGAAAGATGCCGATCCGCTGGCAGAGATGCGCGACGAAATCAAACAGTATGCCGCTATTATCGCTGGTGGTGACGACGACGACGCGAACGACGAATTTGACGACCTGCTGGAATCGTTCGAGATCAAATCAATCGCTAAACTGGAAGATGACGACGTCGAAGACTTCCACAAAGATCTTAAAGAAATCGTCGAAACCTATTTCGAACTGGAAGACTAATATTATCCGGCCCGCAGATTAGCGGGCCTATTTTTAGAGGACGAGACAATGGCACGCTTCACGCTAATCGAGGCGGTGGATTCCCGCGACCAGCGCCCGTACTATTGGTTATTCGAACGCATCGGCAGCTTTCAATCCCGCGTTGCCGTAATAGATAAACGCCGTAACACCCCCGCGCAAATTAAGCGCACCACCTTTACTAACCCCGACTTTTATATTTGGGCGGACTCCAACCTGGAATATGTTCGTTTCGCCGTTGCATCCGAAGCAAAAACAATCGACCGCTGGGAGACAAAATAAATGGCTATATTTTTCGTTTTATTTCGCTGCCGTATTACCGGCGATGAGCAACCCGAAATCGTTATGAATCAGAACTGGAATTGCTGC
>ERZ791641.371-NODE-371-length-45348-cov-3.618307_pt1 | contig 45348 bp, 54 predicted proteins | sample MGYA00510055_ERZ791641 | MGnify/ENA primary metagenome ERZ791641 (study PRJEB30046, sample SAMN00715226) | human gut metagenome | study: EMG produced TPA metagenomics assembly of the A metagenome-wide association study of gut microbiota in type 2... | reverse complement strand
TACTGGAGTAAAGAAAAGAAAAACTTTAAAGTAGCATATTAATGAGGAGGATATGTGTTTGAGAATAGGAAATAAAGAATATAAATTAGGTGATAGAACATATATTATGGGAATATTAAATGTAACACCTGATTCATTTTCAGATGGTGGAAAGTTTAATGAAATAGAAGCAGCAGTAATACAAGCAAAGAAATTGGTGGAAGACGGTGCTGATATAATTGATGTTGGTGGAGAATCAACAAGACCGGGTGCAGAATATGTTTCAGAAGATGAAGAAATAAAAAGAGTAGTTCCTATAATTGAAGCTATAAAGAAGGAATTAGATATTACTATTTCAATTGATACATATAAAAGTAAAACAGCAGAAGCAGCAATTAAGGCTGGAGCAGATATAATTAATGATATTTGGGGAGCTAAATATGATAAAAATATTGCAAGTATTGCAGCAAAGTATGATACTCCTATAATATTAATGCACAATAGAGAAAATAAGCCTTATGAAAATTTAATGGAAGATGTAAAGAAAGACTTACAAGAAAGTATTGATATTGCATTAAATGCAGGTGTTAAAAAGGAAAATATAATATTGGATCCAGGTATAGGCTTTGCTAAAACTTATGAAGAAAATTTAATAGTAATGAATAATTGTGATATTGTAAAAGAAATGGGATATCCAGTTCTATTAGGTACATCAAGAAAGTCAATGATAGGATTAACTTTAAATTTACCTGTAAATGAAAGAGTAGAAGGTACACTAGCTACTACGGTTATTGGAATAATGAAAGGAATGGATTTCATAAGAGTTCATGATGTGTTGGAAAATAAGAGAGTAGCAGTTATGACTGATAAAATAATAAAAGCAAAGTAGGTATTAATATGGATAAAATATATTTAAAGGATATAGAGATTTTTGCAAATCATGGAGTTTTTCAAGAGGAAAAGACACTTGGACAAAAGTTCATTTTATCTTTAGAGTTATCATTAGATATTAAAGAGGCAGCAACTACATGTGATTTAACTAAATCAGTTCATTATGGAGAGCTATGTCATCAAGTTATTCAAGTTTTCCAAGAGGAAAGTTTGGACTTAATTGAAAGTGTAGTAAATAAAGTTGCTAACTTTATATTAGATAATTATTCAATGGTAAATGGAGTTAAAGTTCTGTTAAAAAAGCCGTGGGCACCTATAGGAAGACATTTAGATTATGCTGCAGTTGAAATAAATAGAGAAAGACATATTGCTTATATATCAATGGGAAGCAATATGGGAAATAAAGAAGAAAATTTAAATAATGCAGTTAAAAAGCTTGAAGAGATTAATGGAGTTAAAGTATCAAAGGTTTCATCTTTTATTACAACTGAGCCTTGGGGAAATGAAAATCAAGATGAATTTTTAAATGGAGCATTAAAGATAGAAACTTATTTAACGCCTAAGGAGCTTATGACTGAGCTTTTAAGGATTGAAAGTGAACTTGGTAGAGTAAGAGAAATTAAATGGGGGCCAAGGGTAATAGATTTAGATATTATATTATTTGATGATATTGTAAGCAATGACGAATTTGTTATTATACCTCATCCATTAATGCATTTAAGAGATTTTGTTTTAACTCCGTTAAATGAAATTGCTCCATATGCATTACATCCATTAAAAAACAAAAGAATATTTGAACTTTTAGAGAGTTAAAAAGAAATTGCTACCGAAAATATTTCCATAATAGATTTATTTTCGGTAGCTTTATTTAATGAGAATTATTATGAACTTTTAGTTGTTTGAATTTGTTTTATTAATAATATATACGCAAAAAGAGTATATATTATCTCGAGCGGGAACATTATCCATGGTTATTATATCTTCTTGAAGATTACCATCCCATGGGAAAAGTGTTACAGTATTTTTATCATATACATTTATTACATATTTATCATTACTGTTATCATCAAATTGAATTATTAATTTATATTTTACCTTAGCGTCATCCAAATCTAATTCACTTACATAGTTATCATTATTTAAAGATTCTAAAAAGCAAGGAAGAATGTCTTTATCCTCTTCTGAAACATCATGGTATTCATAAAAGTTTACATCGAATACTTTAAGTGAGTAACTTTCATTATTTTTTATTTTCTCATAGATTTCATTTGAATAATAATAAAGATTAGGTTTACTTTTAAAGTTTATGTACTTAGGGTCGTTAAAAACACAGCCAGATAAAAGAGTTACAAGTAATAATATAATTAATAATTTAATGTTTTTCATTTTATCCTCCTAAAAATAACTATATAAATAATTATTCTATAAATAATATTTTTAGAACATAATAATATGTAAATAAACTTTTAAATAATATTATGTGAAAAAAGTAATAATGTGTAAATTTTGGTAATAGTATAATTTGTAAGCAATAAATTAGGTAGGAAAGTTAATGAAAATAATTGCGACATTAGGACCAAGCACATCTAATAAAAAGGTTATTGGAGAGTTGATAAATTCAGGAGCTGATACTTTAAGACTAAATTTTTCTCATTTCTATGAAAAGCAATTTCAAGAAATGTTATCAATAGCACGAAATATAGATGAAAATATAAAAATAATGGCAGATTTACAAGGGAAAAAAATTAGAATTGATGAAAAATTAAAAGAGACATTTAAAATATATACTAATGAAATAGTATATTTTTGTGGAAATGATGCTTATAACTTATTTAGTGAAGGAAAAGATAAAATCAAGATTATTCCTTTAAATATTAATTCAGAAATCATAGAAGATAATGAAGTTAATAAAATTTCAATGAAAGATGGAACTATAAATTTTGAAGTAATAGATAAAAATAAGGGATTCATAAAAGTAAGAGTAAAAGATGATGGCGTGATAAGGGCAGGGAAGGGCTGTAATGTTCCAGGAATAAACTATAAGTATAGTGAATTAAGTAAAAAAGATAAGGAAAGCTTGAAATGGGCGATTAATAATAATATAAAAATAATATGTCAATCATTTGTAGAAAGTAAAAAAGAGATAAATGATATAAAGAAATATATAGAAGATAACAATGGAGATATAGAAGAAATAAAGATATTATCAAAAATTGAAACAAGCACTGGATTAGAAAATTATGAGGAGATAATGGAGTGTTGTAATGGTGTAATTATAGCGAGGGGAGACTTAATACCAGAGTGTGGCATGGTAACTTCAGTTGAAGAGGAATTTGAGTTATTAAAGAAATTAAAAAAGTATAAAAAAAGTAAAGAAATAATAATAGCTACACATATTTTAGATAATATGAAAAAAGGTACGTTGCCTACTATTAATGAATTAGAAAGCATATATACATTTATAAATATTGGAGCAACTGGCTTTTTATTAGCAGGAGAAACCTCCATTGGCAAGTATCCAATAAAAACTGTAAAATTATTAAGTGAATTAATGAATTTATATAAAAAATAATGTTTGTTAATGAATAGACAAATAGCCTTAAAGTGGGTATTATAGTAATGTAATTCATATACTAAGGAGGAATTTTAATGAGTGAACAAGAGAAAAATCTGCGTTGGTATAATTTAGCGATGATGGCTTTTGTATCAGTGTGGGGGTTTGGTAATGTTGTAAATAACTTTGCCAATCAAGGATTAACTGTTATCGTATCATGGGTATTAATAATAGCATTATATTTTGTACCTTATGCACTAATGGTTGGAGAATTAGGATCAGTTTTTAAAGAAAGCAAAGGTGGAGTAAGTTCATGGATAAGAGGAACTTTTGGAACAACGCTAGCTTACTTTGCAGGATGGACTTATTGGGTAGTTCATATACCATATTTAGCTCAAAAACCACAAGCTGCTTTAATAGCATTAGGATGGACAGTAAAGCAAGATGGTAACTTTATAAAAGATATGAGCCCTATGGTAGCTCAGTTATTAACTTTAGCCGTGTTCTTATTATTTTTATGGATAGCATCAAGAGGTATTACTTCTTTAAAATTAATAGGAACAATTGCAGGGACATCAGTATTTATTATGTCATTGCTATATGTTGCATTAATGCTTGCAGCACCATCTATAAGAGGAATACAACCTGCTACAGTTGATTTTAGTTTTAAAAATTTAATGCCTAATTTTAATTTCTCATATTTTACTACGTTGTCAATGTTAGTATTTGCGGTTGGAGGAGCTGAAAAAATATCTCCATATGTAAATAATATGAGAAAACCAAGTAAGGACTTCCCAAAGGGAATGATAGCATTAGCTATAATGGTTGCTGTTTCTGCATTGCTAGGATCAATAGCAATGTCTATGATGTTTGATGCAAATAATATTCCAGCAGATTTAAAAATGAATGGCCAATATTATGCATTCCAAATGTTAGGGGAATACTATGGAGTAGGAAAATTATTTATTGTTATTTATGCATTATCTAATTTATTAGCGCAAATTTCAGCACTAGTATTTTCTATAGATGCTCCACTTAAAGTTTTATTAGCGGATGGCGATAAGAGATTTATTCCAAAGGCATTAACAAAAACTAATAAGTATGGAGCACCTATAAATGGTTATATTATGACAGCTATTTTAGTTGGAATATTAATAATAGTACCAGCATTAGGTATTGGAGATATGAATTCATTATTTGATTGGTTATTACAATTAAACTCTGTAGTTATGCCTATGAGATATCTTTGGGTATTCTTAGCATTTATTGGGCTTAAAAAAGCTGCTGACAAATATAAGTCTGATTATAAGTTTGTTAAAAATGATAAGTTTGCAATGGCAATTGGAATATGGTGCTTTGCATTTACTGCATTTGCATGTATTATGGGTATGTTCCCAAGTGGAGTAGAAACTTTTAGTGGACAATGGTGGTTCCAAGTGATTTTAAATGTGGCAACACCTTTTGTACTAATTGGTTTAGGATTTATTTTACCTATTATAGCTAAAAAGACTAATAAAAAAGAATTAGCTTAACTAATTTCCTTTCTTAACAATTAATTAATAAATTATTTATAAAATGTATAAAGTATTAATAACCGCTTTAAAAAATATTTAATAACTTATGTTGCAAAGTTTAAAATTTAATAGTATAATGAGTACATAAATTTAAAGATTATTGTGTAAATGAGGTTGAGTTTAATGAATACTTTTAAATCGATATTATGGACAGTATTAGGAATAGTTGTTTTTATTGCTATAATAAAGTTTTTTATATTCCTTTTACCTTTTATTATTGTAATCGGAATAGTAGGATACATAGTATTTAAATGTAAAAAAGCTTTTAATAATAAAAAAAGAGAAAATGAATCATATAATTATTACAATAATAATCAAAATAGTTATGAAGAAAGTAATATTGATGATAGTGACAATGGTGAAATAATTGATGTTGATTATAAGGAAGTAGATAAATAAGAACAAAAGACTGCTCGATTAAGAGCAGTCTTTTTTGTATGATTTAAATGCAAGAATAAATATATATAATTCAAAAAATGTTATTATAATTGATGTAATACTTAAAAAATCTGTAAAAAATGCAAGATTATATATATAATCCATCATATGAGGTTGAAAAAGTAAAAATGTATGATATAATATTGTTATTAATGTAAAAAAAATACAAAAAATAAGGGGGCTATATCTATGAAAAAAATAAAAATGACGACTCCATTAGTTGAAATGGATGGAGACGAAATGACAAGAGTTATTTGGGGCATGATAAAGGAGGAACTATTAAATCCTTTTATAGATTTAAAAACTGAATATTATGACTTGGGGATAGAAAAAAGAAATGAAACTAATGATAAAGTAACAGTAGAAGCTGCAGAAGCTATAAAAAAATATGGGGTAGGAGTTAAATGTGCAACGATAACTCCAAATGCAGATAGAATCAAAGAGTACAATCTAAAAGAAATGTGGAAAAGCCCTAATGGAACAATTAGAGCTATTTTAGATGGAACAGTATTTAGAGCACCAATTACAGTTAGCTCAATTAAACCACACGTAAAAAATTGGGAAAGACCAATTACAATAGCAAGACATGCGTATGGAGATATTTATAAAAATATTGAAATGAAAATAGAGGAAAAAGGAAAGGCAGAACTTGTTTTTACTGGTGAAGACGGAAAAGAGGTTAGAGAAACTATTCATAACTTTGAAGGTCCAGGAGTAATAATGGGAATGCATAATACTAATAAATCTATTGAAAGTTTCGCTAGAAGTTGTTTTAATTTTGCATTAGATACTAAACAAGATTTATGGTTTGCATCAAAAGATACTATTTCAAAAAAATATGATCATACATTTAAGGATATATTTAATGAAATTTTTAAAGCTGAATATAAAAATAAGTTTGAAGAAGCTAATATAGAGTATTTTTATACGTTAATAGATGATGCTGTTGCAAGAGTTATTAAATCTAATGGTGGATTTATTTGGGCATGTAAAAATTATGATGGAGATGTTATGAGTGATATGGTAGCAACTGCTTTTGGATCACTTGCAATGATGACATCAGTTTTAGTATCTCCAGATGGATATTATGAATATGAAGCAGCTCATGGAACAGTTCAAAGACATTATTATAAACACTTAAAGGGTGAAGAAACATCTACTAATTCAATGGCTACTATTTTTGCTTGGACTGGAGCTTTAAGAAAAAGAGGAGAATTAGATAATAATTTAGAACTTGTTTCTTTTGCAGACAAGCTAGAAAAGGCTTCATTACAAACAATAGAGGATGGAGTAATGACTAAGGATTTAGCTATGCTTACAGATTTAAAAGAAGTAAAAACCGTAAACACATATGAATTTATTAAGGAAATAAGAAGTAGATTATAAATTAAAAAAATAGACTGTGGTGCAATAAATATTTTTATTAGTCCCACAGTCTAAACCATATATTGGAGTTATATATGAGGCATAATTTATTATAGGAAACATAAAATAAGCTTGAAAGAAAAGGAGGTAATAAATAAATGTCTCATAAAAATAATAAAAATTCTAAAGACAATAAAAAATCTGGTCAAAAGACAAAGGCTGAATTACAAAAGATGAGAGTAGAAACAGCAAACGAGGTAGGTTATTCTAAAGAATCAAGAAAATTAGGTAAGGATCAACCTAGACCAGATAGTGCTCAAAAAATAGGGCAATAGTCACTACTAAAATTTAATAATAAAAACTTTAAAGATTAATAATATACATAATAAATGAATAATGTAAAAAAGAGTGTTTATAAACACTCTTTTTTATATGTGAAATAATAAAGTTAATTAACCCAGTTACCATTGGTAAAAATTTGAATAGTTTCACCGTTTTTATTAACTCCAGTTATTTCAAGATCTTTAGTTCCAATCATAAAATCAACATGAATAACTGAATTATTAACACCTATTTTTTCAAGTTCTTCTTCAGAATATTTATCTGCATCCTTTATACAAGATTCATAAGCTCTTCCAAATGCTAAGTGACAAGCTGCATTTTCATCAAACAAAGTATTAAAGAAAATTAACTTAGAATTAGAAATAGGTGAATCATAAGGCACAAAAGCAACTTCGCCTAAGTATTTAGCTCCTTCATCACTATCAAGCATTTGTTTTAATACATCATACCCAGTTTCTGCAGTAAAATCAACAACTTTACCATCTTTAAAAGTAATTGAGAAATTATCTATTAAATTTCCACCATAGCTTAAAGGTTTAGAGGAATAAACCACACCATTAACTCCTGTTTTCTTTGGAAGAGTAAATACTTCTTCAGTAGGCATATTTGCATTAAATGCTATTCCATTAACATCTCCTTCGGAGCCTCCAGCCCAAATATGACCTTCTGGAAGTTCAATATTTAAATCAGTTCCATTAGCAGATTTTAAATGTACGCTTTTAAAATTGTTGTCATTCATAAATTTAATTTTTTCTTCTAAGTAAGCATTATGTTTTTCCCAGGCCTTCACCGGATTTTCGGTATCAACTCTTACTGTTTTAAATATAACATCCCATAAAGATTTCATTGCTTCATCATCACTTGCGTTAGGGAATACCTTTTTAGCCCATGAAAGTGTTGGAACTGAAAGTACACACCAACGACATTTATTAGACATTGAATTATCATAGTATTCTTTTAGTGCTGAAGTTCTAGCTTTTTGAGAAGTACCTATTTTTTCAACAGGAATACCTTTTAATCCATCAGGATCACTTGCAGCGATTGAAATAAAGCAAGCTCCTTGTCTAGCATAATAATTATATCCTTCAGCCATCCAATCAGGGTAATCAGCGATAGTTTCTAAAGAGCTATTTTCTAGTTTTATTTTAGTTAGTTTTTGATCACCATAATGTACTATTACATCTTTAGCACCTGCTTTATATGCTTCTTCTGCAATTAGTCTTGCAAATTCTGCGGTTTCAATTGGTGATGAAATAACTAATATATTATCTTTTTGAATATTTACTCCCGTATTTACAGCTAGGGAAGCATATTTTTTTAATAAATCATTATTCATATATAGTTCTCCTTGAAATGTGAAATTATAATTTATAAATATATTATAACATTATAACAGAAAGTATAGGAATTTTATGTTTAAAAAAGCATATATGTTATAAATTATATGAAAATATATATCTGTATGTAGTTTTGTAATAAAACTGTTTTTTTGGTAAGTTTTTAAATATAATATAAAAGCATCTTTAACATTAAAATAAAGAAACTATTATTTATTATTTGTAGTATTATCAAGAGTTATTTATATAACAAAAAAAGTAATATAGTAGTAAGTGAAGTAGCAGAGTAAATCTCTGCTACTTCATTTTTATAGATTTAATTATATAATAACTTGTAAGAAGTTAATAATATTACTATAATTATTACTGCAAAAATAAATTATATTGGCAATTTTGTATTTAACGAAGTTTATGCTGTACAATTATTAATATATAATTTTAAATGTTAAGTAACAGCTAAATTTATTATTAAAAAATTTTTATTTAAAGAAAAGGATAAAACAAATGAAAAATTTATTAGTTAACTTAGTAGAAAAAAATAAAAAATATACACAAGATGGTAAACTTGCATCATATATACCAGCTCTTTTAAAAGCAAATAGCGACCATTTAGGACTATGTGTATATGATATAAAAAATAATGAGGAATATTGGGCTGGAGAAAGTGATATTAAATTTACAATACAAAGTATTTCAAAGGTTGTTAGTTTAATCATTGCACTTAATGATAATGGAAGAGAAAATGTATTTAAAAAAGTAAACGTTGAGCCAACAGGAATGGGATTTAATAGTATAGTAAATCTTGAGATTAGAAATCAAGATAGACCATATAATCCTATGATTAATGCAGGAGCAATAGTAACAACTTCACTTATATTTGGAGAAAATGAAGAACATAAAATTCAAAGAATATTAAATTTCTTAAGAAGAGCTACAAATAATCCCAATATCTCAATAAACAATGAAATTTATGAAAGTGAAAAAGCTACTGGAGATAGAAATAGATCATTGGCTTACTTTATGAAAAGCTCTAATATTTTAGAAGGAAATGTTGAAGATATATTAGATCTTTATTTTAAGCAATGTTCAATAGAAGCTACTGCAAAGGATTTAGCAAGATTTTCAGCTGTAATTGCAAATGATGGTATTGCACCTTGGAATGATGAAGTTTTAATTTCAAGAGAGATATGTAGAATAGTGAAGACTATTATGGTTACTTGTGGAATGTATGATGCTTCAGGAGAATTTGCAGTTCATGTTGGTGTTCCAGCAAAATCAGGAGTTGGTGGAGGAATAATAGCTACAGTTCCTAGAAGATTTGGAGTAGGTATATATGGACCTGCATTAGATTCTAAAGGAAACAGTATTGGTGGAATACATATATTAAAAGATTTATCTGAAGAATTAGAACTTAGTATATTTTAATACAAATATGTTATAATTACTAAATAATAGTTAAAAATATAAAAGTAAAATACTGGAGGAAAGAATGGAAAGATTACTGATTTTAGATTCAAACAGTTTATTAAATAGAGCATTTTACGCAATACCACCATTAACAAATAGTGAAGGAATTCATACAAATGCTGTGTACGGCTTTACAAATATGTTATTTAAAATGAAGGAAGAAATTAAACCTGATTACATAGTTGCGGCTTTTGATAGAAAGGCACCAACATTTAGACATAAAGAATATGAAGATTATAAAGCTGGTAGAAAAAAAATGCCTCCAGAATTAGGAGAACAATTCCCTCTTGTAAAAGAAGTGCTTAATTTATTAGCAGTTAATATATATGAGATAGATGGTTTTGAAGCAGATGATATAATTGGTACTTTAGCTCAATTTGCAGAAAAGAATGGAATTGAAGTATTTATAGTTACAGGAGACAGAGATGCTCTTCAACTTGCAAGTGATAATATTAAAGTTGTTATTACAAAAAAGGGAGTAACAGAGACTGCTGTTTATAATAAAGAGGCATTTATTGAGGAGTTTGGGGTTACACCAACTCAATATATTGATGTAAAAGGCCTTATGGGGGATAAGTCAGATAATATTCCAGGTGTACCAGGGGTAGGAGAAAAGACAGCATTTAAGCTTATTTCTACTTATGGTTCAATGGAAGGAGTACTTTCACACATAGATGAAATTAGTGGTAAAAAGCTTAAAGAAAATTTAGAAACTTATAGTGAGCAAGCGATTTTTAGTAAAAAGCTAGCTACTATTATGACAGAAGTTCCAATAGAATTTGATTTAGAAGATATTAAAAGTCAAGAAAATTACAATAAAGAAGAGCTTAAGAAATTATTCTTTAAGCTTGGAATGAAGTCTTTATTAGCAAAGCTTCCAGGTGATGATTTAGAAGGTGAAGAAGAAGTAGCCAAAATAGAAATAAATGAAGTAACTACAATAGAAGGATTTAAAGAAGTATTATCAGTAAAAGAGGGAATAGCTTTTATTTCTTATAGTACTTGTAATGCAAATCTTTATTCTAAAATAGAATTAGATAAACTATATATAAACTATGGTGATAAAGTTAGTTTAATAGATTTTAAATTGATAAATATGGAAAATTCTAATGAAGCAATTAATCTACTTAAAGCTTTTATGGAAGATGAAAAAATAGAAAAAGTAATTCAAGATGGTAAAAATTTAGTTACAATATTAACAAAGCACAATATTGAAGTAAAGAAATTCATATTTGATACAGTAGTTGCAGCTTATCTTATAGATTCAGCTAAATCAAACTATCCTTTAGAAGTATTAATAAATGAATATTTAATGAAGGAAGTAAAAGGTGAAGGCGATGAATTAATTTGTAATGCTATGGCGAGTATGAAAGAGCTTTACGAATATTTAAAGGACAGGATAGATAAAGAAGGAATGGATGAGCTTTATTATGAAGTGGAACATCCTTTAATATCAATTTTATCAAGCATGGAAGCTATAGGATTTAATGTAAATAGAGAAAAGCTTGATGAACTTGCAGTTAAGTTTAAAGAAGAAATATCTAGAACGGAAAAAGAAATATATGAGCTTTGTGAAGAAGAATTTAATATAAGTTCACCAAAGCAATTAGGTAAGATTCTTTTTGAAAAATTAGACTTACCAGTAATTAAAAAGACTAAAACTGGATATTCAACTAATGCAGAAGTATTAGAAAAATTAATGGATAAGCATCCGGTGGTAGAAAAGATTATTTACTATAGACAAATAACTAAACTAAATTCTACTTATGTTGAAGGTCTAAAGAATGTTATAGATGAAGATGGAGCTATTCATTCAAGCTTTAATCAAACTGTTACAACAACAGGAAGATTATCAAGTACAGAGCCGAATCTTCAAAATATACCTGTTAAGTATGAAATGGGAAGAGAAATAAGAAAAGTATTTATACCACAAGAATCAACTGATGTGTTATTATCTTGTGACTATTCTCAAATTGAACTTAGAGTTCTTGCTCATATGTCAGATGATAAAAATATGATAGATGCATTCAATCATCATAGTGATATTCATACTAAAACAGCCTCTGAGGTATTTAAAGTACCAGTAGAAGAGGTTACACCTCTTATGAGAAGTAGAGCTAAAGCTGTTAATTTTGGTATAGTTTATGGAATAAGTGATTTTAGTCTTTCTCAAGATTTAAAAATAACTAGAAAAGAAGCTGCTGAATATATGGAAATTTACTTTGATAGGTATCCAAAAATAAAAGGATATTTAGAAAGTGTTAAGGAAGAAGCTAAGGAAAAAGGTTATGTTTTAACAGTATTAAATAGGAGAAGATTTATTCCAGAAATAAAATCATCAAATAAAATAGTAAAAGCTCTTGGTGAAAGATTAGCGATGAATGCTCCAATTCAAGGAAGTGCTGCAGATATTATTAAACTTGCTATGGTTAAAGTTTATAATAGAATAAAAAAGGAAGACTTAGAAAGTCAAATGATTCTTCAAGTACACGATGAACTTATTTTAAATGTCAAAGAAAATGAGTTAGAAATTGTTAAGGCATTAGTAAAAGAAGAAATGGAAAATGTACTAAAGATGTCAGTAACATTAGAGGTAGACACAAATATAGGAAATACATGGTATGATGCAAAATAGGGGGTAAAAATGATAAAGATAGGATTGACTGGAGGAATAGGGTCTGGTAAAAGTACGGTTTCATTCATGCTAAAGGAAGCAGGTTTTGAAATAGTTGATGCAGATATAATTGCTAAGGAAGTACTAGTAAAATACCCTGAGATTTTAGAAAAGGTTAAAGTTGAGTTTGGTGCAGGATTCTTTGATTGGAGAGGAGAATTTCGTAGAAAAGAATTCGGTAATCATATTTTTAGATTTCCAAAACAAAGAAAGAAATATGAGGAAATAATCCTTCCATATATAAAGAATGAAATTAATGATAAACTTGAAGAATTAGAAAAGAAAAAAACAAGTATTGTAATCTTGGATGCACCAACTTTAATAGAGAATGATTTGCATAAAGAAATGGATTATGTTATCTTAGTTTGGGTAGATAATAATACACAAATTCAAAGAGTAAGATCAAGGGATTCATTGATGAGAGAAGATGCAATTAATAGAATTAACTCTCAAATGCCTTTAGATATAAAAAAGGATTTTGCTAATATAGTTATAGAAAATAATGATACATTAGCAAAAACGAAAGAGCAAGTTGATTTGCTAATTGAATTTTTAAGGTCTATTTAATCTATTTCAAAGTAGGGAGAGGGAATGAAATTTAAAAAAATTATTATTTGGTTAATTGTTTTTTTTGTACTTTTAGCTGGAGGAAGGTATATTATAAAAGAATATATTTATCCCTATAAATACAGCAACATAATAAATGAGTATAGTGCCAAATATGAATTAGATCCATATTTAGTATTAGCTGTAATTAAAACTGAAAGTAACTTTAATGAAAATGCGGAATCTAGCAAAGGAGCAAAGGGATTAATGCAAATAATGGATTCTACAGGAGAGTGGATTGCAGATAAACTTGAAGTTGAGAATTTTGAAACTAAAATGTTATTTGACCCAGAAATAAATATTGAGTTTGGATGTTGGTATTTAAATAATCTTCTGTCAGAATTTGATGATTTAAGCTTAGCATTAGCTGCATATAACGGTGGAAGTGGTAATGTAACTAAATGGCTTAATGATCCCGAATACTCTAGTGATGGTGAAAATTTAACATATATTCCTTTTAAGGAAACTAAAAAATATGTTGATAAAGTAAGTACGAGATATAACGTATATAAATTTTTATATGAATAAAAGGAAGCCGTAAGGCTTCTTTTTTTTAGTTAATAGTTAGGAGTTAATAGTTAATAGTGAAGGAATAAATTCAGTTAAGCTGAATTTTAAAATATATTATTTAAGAAATTCCACTGGGGGTTTCTTCCTTAACTCTTAACTAAATATAAATTTCTTCGCAATTTATCCAAACTATGTTATAATCGTTTAGATAATTTTTAAAAAAGGTGTGAAATGATATGAAAGAAAAGGTAGAGTTTAAAGGTAGTGTTATTTTAAACCCAGTACCAGTTGTTTTAATAACATCTAAAAATAAAGAGGGTAAAGAAAATGTTTTTACTGTAGCATGGACAGGAACTTCACACCGTATATAAATACAGTATTTTTAGGAAAGGATGTAGTATATGAATAAAATTAATTTTAAAGGCAGTGTTATGTTAAATCCTACACCTGTAGTATTATTAACAAGCATTAATAAAGAGGGTAAAACTAATGTATTCACTATAGGATGGGTAAGTACTGTTTGTACCAAACCGCCTGTAATAGCTGTAGGAATAAGACCAGAAAGATTATCATATGAGTACATAAAAGAAAGTGAAGAGTGTGTGATTAATCTTACAACTAGAGACATGGTTAATATAACTGATTACTGTGGGGTTGTAAGTGGTAAAAGAGAGGATAAGATATCTAAATTAGGATTAAAACTAAATTCTGGTGTTGCTATAAATACACCATCTTTAGAAATTTCTCCAGTTGCATTAGAGTGTAAATTAAAATCTATAACTCCTCTAGGAACTCATGATATGTTTTTATTGGAGGTAATGAATGTGAAGGTTAATGAGAATTTATTAGATGAGAAAGGGAAAATACATTTTGAAAGGGCTAATTTAATTGCATATTCACATGGAGAATATTTTGGACTTGATTCAAAGCCACTTGGATCATTTGGGTATTCGATACGTAAGAAGGCAGATAATAAAAAAAGAAAAAGAAGAGTTAAAAAGTAATTAAAAATTAAAGATATAGGGTTATCAGTAGAGTTATTACTTTATCCTATATCTTTTTTATTGGGTAAAATTAATTTATTTAATAGTAGTTTTTAGATAATTATTATGCCCATTCCATTTAATTTTTTCTATAATATCTGAAAGAATTTGTCTCTTGGTTTCGTGGTCAGAAACTAAAAGAAGCTCTATAGCATCATTGTAATCTTTTTGTGAAAATTCTTTATTAGAATTTGATAAGGTGATTATTTTAGACTTTATATCTTGTTTTTCTTCAGATAATGATTTTAGCTTTTTATTAATAACCATAGCTATATCATGGTTAGCTTCCGTTAGATTATCAAAAACATTTTCTATCTTTTTTTCATTCCTTTTTAATTGAGCTTTTAAATTTTCTATAGAGGCTTCGCTATTATTTTTTTATCAACAGTTGGAATTTTAAAGTTTATAAGATGATTTAATAATATTTTATAAAGCACATGATTGTTCTTATTGCTATTATTACAATATGAAACTCCATATTTTATCTTTCCAGTACAAATATAATAGTAATTTCTTGTACCATATTTATTTGTATTATTATAATTTATAGTTACAGGACTTCCACATAAAGCACATCTTAATATTCATGTAAAATAACTTACTTTTGAAGATTTAGGTATAGGTTATCGTGTTGTTTGCAACTGAATAAGTTGAGTCTTTAACCATAAGTCAGAAGTTATTGGAGCAAAATGCTTACTAACAGCCATGAATGTATCAGAAGAATTCCACTCTCGCTTTCCTTTTTTTATGGACGTGAATTATAAGTAATGAAGCCGCAGCCATTAGGCTCACCATATACAGGGATATTTTTTGAATTTAAATAATTAATTACATTCTCATCGCTTCTACAGTATATAGGATTGCCCAATATATATTTAACTGTAGATAATGACCATTTAATATTATGTTTATTTAGCAAATATTTTTGTATTTGATGGAGACTTTTATAAATCATATAGGTATTAAAAATTTCTTTTACTAAAGGAATATCATTATTTTTTTTTAATAAGAAATAGTTTTCCTATTTTCAATAACTTTAACTATATCATAACCAAAAGGAGCAATACTACCACCCTATTTGTCAAGTTTAGCGTTCTCTATTTTATTATCGTTTAAAATTTCATGCAGATAGAGCTATATATAGTGTAAATGATGTAGATGATTTACGGGAATATGATGATCAAGATAAAGCTTATATATTAAGCACAAGAAGCTTAAAGAATGGTGCCACGAGCAGTACAAAGCTTTAGAATTATATTATATAAATAAGGTATCTTATGAATAGATACAAGAAGAATTAAATTGCAGCAAAAAAATACACCAAGCAGATGTATAAATTCAGCCATTAGGGATTTAAGTATATTATTATTTGGTGTTGATAGCATAAAATTAGAAGATGTGGGGTAAATAAAGGGAAAAGATGGGAGTTTAATAGGGTTATTTAAATTATATAATGTTATTGTATCAAGTTATATGTTATTGGTCATATAACCTCTCATAAATTCTCAATATCCTTTTATAAAAAGCACTTAACAAGAAAAAGTTAGGTGCTTTTTGTTATATTTAAATGAAAAAGTGATTAAAAGTATATAAATTAGGTAAAATTTAACGCGGGTATTTTTTATATTAAATCAATAATATAAAGTGAAAATATATTATAGGTGGTGATTATAAATGAGAGCACTTTCAGAAGTAGAAAATCTATCTTTAGCAGCAATTTTGAAAATGGAATCTGATGGATTAGTTATGCAAAGAGCAATAAGTTCTTTAATATCAGATGAAGATTTAAAAAGACAGTCAGAAGCAAGTATATTAGCAACTGAAGGAAGAATTAAAGGAATCCAACAATTTATAGTTGAAAATAAAGTACCAGTTGTTAAGGAAGGATAGATATTATGAGAAATATGATAGGAAATTTAATAAAGAGTAATACAGATATAGATGATAAAAAAATAGCTTTAAGTATGCTTTCATCTGCAAAAGAAGCTGCAGATATGTATCTTAATTCTGCGTTAACAAGTAGTACACCAGAATTAAGAGCTATATATTCAGCATCTTTAACACAAATGGTTGAAGGACATACTGCGCTTACTGAATTAAGTTTAAATAAGGGATGGATTAATCCATATGATACACCTATTAAACAGTTAACATGTTCTTATAATGAATCAATAAATACTATCAATGAAAAATAGTTAAATAATTTGATAAAAAGAACTCTAATAATAGGGTTCTTTTTGTTTTACATAAAAAAGTAAGTATTAAGAAATAAACCCTTAAGAAAATTTAGTAGGAGAAGTGATAAAATATATGATATTAAAGAGTTATAAGTATTGTGGAAGAAGACATAAAAAAGATATAAGTACAAAACAAGTGAAGCAGATAAGTTTAGATGGACAAAAGCATGGCAAAGAAAAAGACAAGAGGTAAATTTCTATTTCAGATATGTATAAGGAAGTTATATAACACAATAAAGAAGTATAACTATAATGACTTAGAAGTTCATCACATAGTACCTATTAAAGAAGATTATTAACTAAGATTAGAGGATAGCAACTTAATAACTGTATGTGAATATCATCATAAATTAGCAGAGAAAGGAACTATACCAAAGGATGAATTATTGGATATCGTACAAGCACAAGAAGAGGAGAAAATACTTAGATATACTCCGAGTATTTTGACACTTTCAGAAGGGGCATTAGGACACCACGTGTTCATATCTAGAGATAAAATATTCCCACATCAGATTTTAAAATTTATTTTTAGGAAGGAGGCGAGTTATTTATTAGTAAAGCGACAGAAGACGATGAAGAAGAACTTATAATTACAAAGCTAAATAATCTATATAAAATAATAGATTATGAAAAATTTTGTTTATTTTCTGATACATTCATGAGTGAAATCGAAGAGTATAAATTAAATAAACAAGAACTTAACAGTAGTAATTTACTTAGATTATTATAATTATCAATAAATAAGTTTGTAATTTTAGATTATAAACATATATAAAGATAAAACTGCAAGATATATATAGTATTAACTCTAGATACTATAGAAAAAGGTAATCACTCTGTCTACATTTAGTGATTGCTTTTTTTATTTTCTTACGTTTCAAAAATATTTGTTAGGATAAAAGTAAATTAAAGTTGGATATATTACTTAAAATTCAATATATACAAATATTTATATAATAGGATTAGTATTATTTAGTTTTGAGAAATATACTTATAATTCATAAAGAATTGTTTTTAAATATGAAAAGTTAGAATTATTCAAAATATGTACAAAAATAGCATTGTTATATAACTTATTTATTAATTTCTACATATTATATAATTAAGTAGATATTAAAGGGAGGATTGAGAAAGTTTGAATACTAAAGAGGAATTAAAAAGAAATACTAAATATGCTAAGGCATATATAATACTGCAAAGATATGAAAATTTATTTCAGCCTAATACTGCTTTAAGGATAGGCACAATTTTTAAAGATCTTTATAGACCTTATGTAGAAAATGAAAAATAAATTATTATAGAGGTGATATAATGAATGAAAATGAATTGCTATTTAAAATTATGAAATATATTTTTTATGCAGTAGAGCTTAATTTATATTTAGATAACTTTCCAACAAATCAAAAAGCTACAGATGATTATAATGAAGTTTCTAGAAAGTTAGATTTTCTAGTTTGTAAATATGAAAAATCATATGAACCATTGACTAACTTTGGCTCTGCTTCAATTGAAGCTCCTGAAAAGTGGACATCTAATCCTTGGCCTTGGGACAATAAATAAGGAGGGATGACTTAATGTGGTATTATGTTAAAACACTAGAATATCCAATAAATTTAAAATCTAAAGACTTAAAAATGGCAAAGTTTTTAATGTCTCAATATGGGGGACCAGATGGTGAATTAAGTGCAGCACTTAGATATCAAAATCAACGTTATACAATGCCAACAGGAAAATCAAAAGCATTATTAACAGATATTGCTACAGAAGAGATGGCTCATGTTGAGATGATTGCTACTATGATATATCAATTAATGTCTAATGCTACAAAAGAAGAATTAGTTGCAGCTGATTTGGGCGGACATTATACAGATCACGGTAGAGCTTTATATTACAGTGATGCACAAGGTAATCCATGGACTGCAACTTACATTCAAGCAAAAGGTGATGTGGTTGCTGATATTCATGAAGATATGGCTGCTGAACAAAAAGCAAGAGCAACTTATGAATGGTTGATTAATCTTACTGATGATGAAGAAATAAAAGAGATTTTACGATTTTTAAGGCAAAGAGAAATTGTTCACTTTCAAAGGTTTGGAGAAGCATTAATGGATGTGCAAGATAATTTTAGTACCGTTCCAGGTAAAATTTATCATGAAGAGTGTTTAGTAACTCCTCATCCGAATAAAGTCTACTATGATAGTTATTCAATTAGATAATTAACAATAAAAATAGTAATATTAAGTATTATATACCTTCTATTTATTAAGTAAAAATATGATAAATAGAAGGTGTTTTTTATTATTTTATTAATATAAGGATAGAGTTTATTTATATTCTAAAGTTTAATAATATGTATTGAATATTAATTATTAAAAATTCAAATAATAAATTTGATAAAAATATATTGTTTGGAGGTAAGATAAAATGTTTGAACACAAAAAACAACTATTACATGAAGTAAAGGTTGAAAGACCTAACCCACAATATGCAGTATTAATGCAAGAACAATTAGGTGGTGGAAATGGTGAACTTAAAGCAGCAATGCAATATATTTCTCAAAGTTTTAGAATAAAAGACCCCGAAATTAAGGATTTATTTTTAGATATTGGAGCAGAAGAGTTAAGTCATATGGAGATGGTTTCACAAACTATTAATCTATTAAATGGACATGATGTTAATAATAATGAAGTTTGTAATGGAGAAATTCAAACTCATGTACAATGTGGATTATCACCAGTACTTATTAACTCATCAGGTGCACCTTGGACTGCTGATTATGTTACTGTTACTGGTGATTTAGTTGCAGATTTATTATCAAATATAGCATCTGAACAAAGAGCGAAGGTTGTATATGAATATCTTTATAGGCAAATAGAAGATAAGGAAGTAAGAGCAACAATAGATTTTTTACTTAATAGAGAAGAAGCTCATAATGCATTATTTAGGGAGGCTTTAAATAAGGTGCAAAAGAGTGGTTCAAATAAAGACTTTGGAGTTACAGAAGATTCAAAGTTATACTTTGACTTATCAACACCAGGACCTTCACATGAAGCTCCAAATCCAACACCACCTTCATTTGAAAACCCTAGAAGATAGTATTTAGTGTAGAAAGTATATTAACTTAGTATAAACTAAATTTTAAAGGTATTATATTTAATAATTTATAGTGAATAAATAAGTTAATATTAGAAAATATTAATTAATGAATTTATAATACTGGAGGAATAGTAATGGCAAATTTAAATCAACTAGAATTACAAAATTTGCGTCATTTAATTGGTGCTCATTGTACTATTGAGAAAAAACTAGATTTTTATTCTAAACAATGTACAGATACAACATTAAAAAACATGTTGGCAAAGGATGCACAAGATGCAAAGGCTAACAAAGAAAAGCTAATGTTCTTTTTAGAGTAGGAGGAAAATATTATGCAAGAAAAGGAAATGATAAGTGATTATTTAGCAGGATTAAATGCAAGTTTATCAGGATATGGCAGTATAATTTCTCAGTGTGAAAATGAAGAACTACGTTCTACAATACAACTTATGAGAGATCAAGATGAGATTCGTCAATATGCTCTTTTCAAAATTGCTAAGGAAAAGGGATATTACATACCTGCACAAAAAGCAACAGATACTGAAATTGCTACAGTTAAGCAACAGCTTTCACAAGGATAATGCTTTTTATATAATAAAATACTATATTAGTAACTAAAAAGTATATTATAATTAAATGAGAATAACGTATTATTAAAAAGTTAATATGTGGTGTTTTTTAGTGCGCAATTCAAAAAAAATACAGAATAAAATTACAGGTAACTAGATATATAGAAATAATATATCTAGTTCTATTTTGTACAAAAAAACAAGAACGTATGTTTGCGATAAGAACAAATGCTTGGGATAAATAGTACAAATTATGAAAATAATGTTATATTTTATAAAAATAACCTGTTTGTAGGGTTGGAGAAAAATATAAACTAAGAAAAGATATTATAGATTTGATTCCAGGGCATACATGTTATATAGAACTGTTTTTGGAGCGGTATGGGTTTATTTTGGAAAAGAACCAAGTACGATAGAAGTTATAAATGATATAGATAAAGAATTAATAAATCTATTTAAAATGATAAAATATCATTCTCCAGAGATTGAAAGATTATTAGGGTATGAGTTTTCTAGAAGAGATATTTTTGAAGAGTATAAAAACTATAATATAAATTATTTAACTGAAATACATAGAGCTATTAGGTTCTTATATTTAATAACTCAAAGTTTTGTTGGTAAGGGGAAGACATATGGATATGGAACTACAACTAAACCAAGTCAAAAAGTATTTTATAAGAATATGTTAAGTGACATAAGAGAAAGACTAAGCAACACATATGTAGAGAATTTAAGTTTTGAAAAAATTATTGATAAATATGATAGAGATATAGCTTTTTCTTTTGTGATCCTCCGTATTTTGAAACTGCAGGATATGATAATAAGTTTGGAGAAAAAGAACATATCATTTTAAGGGACAAGCTTAAAATTTTAAAAGGTAAATTTTTGTTAACTATTAATGACCATGAAAAAGTAAGAGAATGGTACGAAGAGTTCAATATAAAAGAAGTTGAAGTTAATTATTCGGTTTCGAGAGCTGCAGAAGGAAGAGGTAAATACAGGGAGTTAATAATAACTAATTATTAAGACTAATATGATTAATTAGGGAAAACTGAATGAAGTAAGGGGGAAGTAGAGTGAAGATAAAAATAAAAAATGGTAAATTAATAATAAAGGTAAAAAAGAAAAATACAAGATAGTAAATTAATAAAAATACTTCTACATACATTATTTATTTGATATAATTTTATAGTTGCTAAAGCTAATGCTATATTAAAAAATTACTGTATTTATGTATGGAGTGGAACAGTATGTACTAAGCCTCTAATGTTATCAATATCTGTGAGACCAGAAAGACTATCTTATGAATATATAAAAGAAACAATGGAATTCACAGTTAACCTTCCAAGTAGTGATATGACAAGAGCTGTTGACTACTGTGGAGTTAGACCGGGACGTAAGTTTGATAAAATAAAAGAAATGAATTTTACAATGGTAGAGGGGACAAATGTAGATGTTCCATATATAAATGAATGTCCTATATCGATTGAATGTAAAGTTAAAAGTATAATTCCTCTTGGTACACATGATTTATTTATTGCAGAGGTAGTAGGCTCATATGTAGATAAAGATTTAATGGATGAAAAGGGGAAAATTCATCTTGAAGAAGCTGATTTAATTACATATTATCATGGAGAATACTTCAAAATGGATACAGAAGCCTTAGGTAAGTTTGGATATTCAGTAGCAAAAAAGCCAATACATAAAAAAGAAGTCAAAGCAAAATTAGATGATACTAAAGTAAAAGAAGTAAAGCAAAGCTCTATATTAAAAAAGAATTCTGAGGAAAAATCTGTAAAAAACAATAAGAATAATAAAAATAAAGGTAAAAAGAATTTTATTACAACAAAAAATACAAAGAAATTAAAAAATAAAGTTAAATAAAGAAATGAGGATGAAAAATGTTTATAATATCATATAGACTTCCATATGAAAAATTAGATTCAACTATAGAAGAATTAGCTATAAATGACATTTATAATGTTTTCTATGAAAATCCATTAGAGATTACTACTGACGATTACGGATATGGATATATAGAAAGAGATGATGAAGAAATAATATTAAAGGTTGCCTATGAAGAACAAGAAGGTCTAGAAGAGTTTAAAGAAAAGTTAAAAGAGATTTTAAAAATGGATTATATAGATGTTGAGGAAAACAATAATGATTATACTACATTTGATTTTCCTGCTATTCATTTAGATGATAAATATGTTATAGCTGGACCAGAAGAGGAGTTTGAGGGAAAAACAAAAATTAACTTTATATCTCAGGGGGCTTTTGGAACAGGGCTTCACGAAACGACTCAAGATATATTAAAGCTAATTTTAAATGAGTTAGATTTAAAAGATAAAACTGTTTTAGATATTGGAACAGGATCAGGTATACTTTCGATTGCTGCATCTATTGCAGGAGCAAAAAGTATTGTAGCAGTTGATATAAGAGATGTTGAAGATGAGGTAATGTTAAATGCTTCATTGAATAATTTAACTAATATAGAAGCTGTAGTAGGAAATATATTAGATGATACTGAATTAGTTAAGGAAAGTTTTGATTGGATATTCATAAATATTGGTGGAGAAGAAACTAAGATGTTTATGGAATATATAAAGTCTCATTTAAAAGAAGGTGGAAATTTATTAGTTTCTGGACTTGTAGAATGGAGCTTTGATGAAGTTAAGAATAATGTTGAAAGCTATGGCTTTAAACTTATAAGCAAACATCAAACGAATGAATGGGTAACTGCAGTATTTAGATAGTAACAAAGATAAAATTCTATAAGGGTAGTGGCTTATAAGTTTTAAGTGACAAGTTTCAAGTTGAGGAATAAATTTAGCATAGGCTGAATTTCTAAATAAAAAAGAAACTCCAGAAGGAGTTTCTTTTTTATTTGTTTTTTGTCACTATTTTAGTATCTAGAATATCTTCCTCTTCTATTTCTTCTACGTCTCTTAGAGTTCATCATTAATTTTATTGTTACAAATAATAATACAATTATTAAAATTATTATTAATAAAGAAAGAGCGTAAATTCCTATATTAGCTTTTAATATTTGACCAGTACTTAAAGTGATAGATCCCTTAACAGTTTGAGTATAATCACCACTAGTATAAACTAAATCAACATTGTTATTAGAAGCAACCTTCCAAGCATTTAGTTCATTACTTGGTACTTCTAAATTAGAATGAGTATCATTAAAGCTATTTTGATAATATTCAATATCTTGATCTAAAACAACAGGAGCTGTAATAGTTTTTGTTGGACCAAAGAATCTAAATAGTTTATAGTTTAATTCAACAGTAGATATTTCGTCTCCAGCAGATTTATAAGTAGTTTTTTGTGCATCATAGCTATAATCAGCAATTGATTGAGTGTCATTAAATACATTCATTCCATCTGCTCCATATAGAGAACCTAAAACTACAGTAATTAAATTTCTTCCGTTTCTGTTATAGTATCCTACAAAGCAATGACCAGCTTTAGTTTCATTACCAGTTTTACCACCAATATTACCATCAACGCCAAGTAATTTATCTCTAGTTTCGATATAAATTGTCTTACCATCTAAAATAACAGACGTTTTATCTATTCCCATAGATTCTCTTACCCAATCATTTTCATAAGCAGCTTTAGCAATTAAAGCTAAATCGTAAGCTGTAGTAACATTATGATTGTTAGCATCAATTTCTAAACCGTTAGGATTAACAAAGTTAGTGTTTACCGCGCCAAGTTCTTTAGCTCTTTGGTTCATTAATTCTGTAAATTTTTCTACAGAACCAGAAACAGATTCAGCCATCATAACAGCAGCATCATTTGCTGAATAAACCATAACAGCATCCATTACTTCATTAGCAGTTAGTGTATCACCAGGTTGTGCAGTATTACCAATAAAATTATTTAATGTTGTTTCTCTTAGTGAAACTGAATTTTCAGTGTAAGGAATTAAATCATCCTTATTTTTGTTTTCAGCAAATAGTAGAGAAGTTAATAATTTAGTTGTACTTGCAGGTGAACGTTGTTCATCAGCATTTTTTGAATAAATAATTTCGCCTGTATCTAAATCCATAGTAATAGCAGATTGCCCCATTATTTGAGGCTCAGTTGCAGCAAATACATTAATAGTATTAAAGAAAGGTACTACTAATGATAAGCATAGTGTTAGAACAAAAGCTCTAAAAAATTTCTTTGACATATAATCTCCCCGTCCTTCTTATAAGTAAATATTATTATTTTTGTTTATTGTTTAACCTGTTAATCATTACTTCTTTAGCTTTTATTTCTAAAGAATCGTCTAGTCTTTCTAAAGCAACTTCTGAGTACTTCATTTCTAAAGCTGTTTTAATAAATCTATCTGCTAGTTCAGGATTTTTTGCAAGTAATGATCCATGGAAGTATGTACAATAAGTATTCTTATATATACAGCCTTCATAGCCATCAGATCCATTATTACCATAACCATGAACACATTTTCCAAGTGGCTTTAATCCATTAACATAAGTTCTACCAGAGTGATTTTCAAATCCAACATAAGTTTCATTGAAATCTTCATTGTAAATAACAGTATCTCCAATAAATCTAGTATCTCCAGCTTCAGTATAAATATCTAATATGCCTAAGCCTTCAATTCTTTCACCATTAGGAGCAGTATAGTATTTACCTAATAATTGATATCCACCACAGATAGCTATTAGAACTTTACCATTATTAATGTATCTTGATAACTCTTCTTTTTTATTATTCATCAAGTCAGAAGATACTATCGATTGTTCAAAATCTTGGCCACCGCCAAAAAATACTATATCGTAATCATCTGCATTAAATTCATCATTGATTGAAATGTTAAGTATATTAACTTTAATTCCACGATTTTCAGCTCTGTGTTTTAAAATTAATATATTTCCAACATCACCATATACGTTTAATAAATCAGGATAAAGGTGACAAATATTTAATTCCATAATAGCCTCCTAAACACTACCAAAGGTTTTTTATATAACCCTTAGAATGTAAATACTTTCTGTAATTTATCATTGCTGTATAAGTTGCAAGGATATATATTTTTTTGTTTTTACCATTTTTGATTTGTTCAGTTAATTTTTCATATTCTTCTTCAATAACAAACTTAGATGGAGAAATACCAGCAGTTTTTAGCCTTACTGCCATATCAAAAGTTCTAAGACCTGATACATAAACTTCATCTAAAGGTGTATTATTTAAAATTTCAAAATTAACATCCCAAATCCAAGAAACATCTCTACCATCAGCATAATTATCATTTAATAAAAATGCACAAGAGAAGGAATCTTTATTTAAGCAAAGGGTGTCTAAAGCTTGATTATATCCAGCTGGATTTTTAACTAAAATAATTTTTGCTTCTTTGTCATCTATATTTATTATTTCTTGTCTTCCAAAACTAGAACTTTGATTTTCTAAAGATTTTTTTATACAAGCATCATCAATATTAAGTTCTTTTGCTATTGAATAAGCACAAAGAGCATTATAGATGTTATATACACCAGATTGACCTAAGAAGATTTCAGTGTTTCCAAATTTAACAGTAGAGCTTTCTGCTGTTAATTCTACAATTTCGTCTACACCATACTTAATAGCAGGATGAGTATAACCACAGCCTGTACAGTAATAATCTCCTAAATGATTATATGTAACAAAGTTATAACTATAAGGAGTTTTGCAGAACTTACAGAACTTTGAATCTGCATTAACATCAATAGTTTTATTTTCGTTTATTGGTGTTTTAAATCCATAAAATACTAATGGATTCTTCACATCAAGCTTTCCAAGTAATGATTCATCACCATTTAAAACTAGCTTACTTTCAGGTACAAGAGTTATACCCTCTAAAATTTTAGTTAATGTTGTATAAACTTCTCCATATCTATCAAGTTGATCCCTAAATAAATTTGTTACAGTAATTATTTCAGGATTAATATACTTTGTTATAAATTTTAAATTAGCTTCATCTACCTCTATAATTGCATATTTATTTTCATCTTTATTGAAGAATTTATAGTTTTCAACGAAAGTAGTAACTATACCTGGGAAAAGATTAGCCCCTGTGTTATTAGTTATTACTGGGTAACCTTTTTCTTTAATGATGTTATAAATCATGCTTGTAGTAGTAGTTTTACCATTAGTTCCTGTAACTAATACTACTTTATATCCCTTAGATACAGTTGCTAAAATGTTATTATCTAATTTTAATGCAACTCTACCAGGAAAAGTAGTACCACCTTTTAAAATGGTTTTAGTAAGAAATAATGTGAATTTTGTTGCTAATATACTGAGAATTGACTTAATATTAATTTTCTTCACCACCTACAATAGTTTATTTACATTATTAACAATAATATTGAACTATAATCATTTAATAATAATATTACAGGATATTTCCAAACCTATTGATTTAATAATTGCAAAATTTGCAATTAGGGTTAATAAAACTAACAAGAAAATATAGTTCGTTGCTTAAATAATATATTTAGGTTGTTAATTAAGATTTAGAATTCCGATTATAAGTTAAATTATAATATTCTTTTAAAGATTATATCAATACTAAAATAGTATATCATAAACTTAGATTTTAACAAATGCATCTTAACAGGATATTTAAATTAAATTAAAAAAAAATAGAATAAATTATATAAATATGAATAATTATTTAACATTTCCCTATACAATATTGACAGTCAATTTGCATGAGAAGATAATATATTAAAAAACTAAATAGGAGATGATAGTTTTGAAGAAGTTTTCGTTTGTCGATAAAGAAGGTAAAGAAATTAAATGTTATAAATGGGAAGTTAAAGGTGAAGCAAAGGGAATAATACAGATTTCACATGGAATGACTGAGTATGCTTGTAGATATGATTATTTTGCAAATAAACTTACAGAACATGGCTTCATAGTATATGCACATGATCATAGAGGGCATGGAGAAACTTCTAAGGAAGATGAAGAAAGAGGTTACATAGCTGATAATGAAGGTTTTGATATGCTTGTTGAAAATGTTAAAGAACTTACAGATATAATAAAGAAAGAAAATGAAGGTTTACCTTTAATATTATTTGGGCATAGCATGGGTTCTTTTGTAAGTCAAAGATATATTGAGTTATATGGTAAAGAATTAGATGGAGTAATATTATCGGGAACAAATGGAAGACCTGAATACATAACAAAATTAGGAATATTAATTTCAAAAGTTGAAATGATGATAAGAGGAAGAAAAGCTAAAAGTAAGATAATGGACAAGTTATCATTTGGAAACTTCAATAGAAGTTTCAAACCTAATAGAACAAATTATGATTGGCTATGCTCTGTTGATGAGGAGGTGGACAAGTATATAGAAAGCGATTACTGTGGATTTATTTGTACAACATCATATTATTATGATTTAATAAGAGGATTATGGAAGATTAATAAAAAAGAAAACTTAGAATTAATCCCTAAAGATTTACCAGTATTAATTTTTGCCGGTGATAAAGATCCAGTTGGAGATTTTGGTAAAGGTATAAAAAGATTATATGAATGCTATAAAGAATTAGGAATACATGACTTGAAATATAAATTATATAAGAATGGTAGACATGAAATGCTAAATGAAAGTAATAAAGATGAAGTTATTTTAGATATATTAAATTGGACGAATAGAATTGTAAAGGTTAATGAAAAAGTAACAAACTAAAAATATATTACTCATAAACATTATTTACTGTTAAGTAACATATATTTTATTAGTAAATAAAAGGGGTGATGTTTGTGAGAAAAAAGAAGAAACCTAAAGTTAAAAAGTCGATTAATAGAAGAAAGAATATATTTAAAGAGATATTTTGCGTTAATGGAAAGTTTGAATTTATAGGTTTATTAAAAAATATTATGATGCCTGTTATTGGGAGTTTGATAGTAGGCTTTGTTACTAAAAATTCAATGAGTATATATGATGTATTAAAAAAAAGTATTCTTACACCGCCTAATTTAGTTTTTAGGATAGTATGGATTGCTTTATATATTTTAATGGGTATTGCTGCTTATAGAATATATATGAATAACAAGCAAGGGAAAAATGATCATGGAGGATATTTTAATTATTTAGTACAACTTTTAATAAGTTTTCTATGGGCAATTATATTTTTTAATTTAAGATTATATGGTATTTCATTTATATTAATATGTATTTTGCTTTTACTAATAGTAATAACTACAGTTAAATTTTTTAAGGATGACAAAATAGCTGGAGCATTGATGATTCCTTATATTTTATGGGTTGTATTTGCAACATATTTATCACTTTATATTTGGATATTTAATGAAATGTAATTAATAAAATTTGAATTATAAAAATAAATAGGATAAAATATAAATCTGGTAATGATGTAAATACGGATTTAAGGAGAAGAGTATTTTGAAGAAAGTAATAATAGCAGAAAAACCATCAGTTGCTAAAAATATAGCGGATGCATATAAGATAAAAACTAGAAGAGATGGGTTTTATGAAGGCGACGATTATTTAGTTACTTGGGCTTTTGGTCATTTACTTCAATTGTATGATGCAAAGGATTATGATGAAAATATGAAGGGATGGAGAATGGATAAATTCCCTTTTATTCCTGAAGGTTTTAAGTATAAAATAAAATGTGATAGTAGTAATAGAGAAGTTGTTGATAAAGGTGCAGAAAAACAAATAAATATTATTAAAGGATTAATTGACAGAGATGATGTTGATGGAGTAATTTCTGCAACAGACTTTGATAGAGAAGGTCAGGTTATCTCAGATGAATTATTTATCCATTATGATATAAAAAAGCCTATTTATAGACTTCTTCTTAATGAATGGACAGAAGATGAAGTAAAGAAGGGAATGGCAAATTTAAAGCCTAATAGTGAAATGAAACCACTTCAAGATGCTGGAATAGGAAGACAGTTGGCAGATTGGACAATAGGTATTAATTTGACATCTGTTGCAACATTAAGATATGGTGCTAGTGAAAAAAAGACAATTAACATAGGTAGAGTTTTATTGCCTACTTTAAAGATAATTTATGATAGGGATAAAGAAATTGAAAATTTTAAGGAGTCTTCATATTATAAGTTATTAATTAATTTAAAATCAAAAGATAATATAGAGTTTGAAAGTCTTTATTATGAAAATGCTTCTGAAAAGTTTGAGAAAAAAGAGTATTTAGACAATTTAAGTAAATTATTAAAAGAAAAGCAAGCAGTAGTTGTAGACAAAGAAATTGAAAAGAAGAGGGAATATCCACAAAGTCTTTTTAATCTTTCTAATTTACAAGGATATATAACTAGTAAATATAAAGGATGGACTTCAGATAAGGTATTAAAGGTTGCACAGGGGTTATATGAAAAAAAACTTATAACATATCCTAGAACTGCAAGTAGTGTATTAGAAGAAAGTTTAGTTGATAAAGCAAAAAAAGTGCTTGAAACCCATAAAAAAGGTTTACCTTATGAAGATCAAATAAAATTCGTTCAATCTAAAAGAGTTTTTGATAATTCTAAGGTTGAGAGCCATAGTGCTATTACTCCTACATATGTAATACCAAAAGGATTAACTACAGATGAACAACATGTTTATAATGCTATAAAAAATAGATTTATAATGCAATTTATGCCTGTTGCCCAATTTGAGGAAACGAAAATAACATTAAAAGTTAACGACGAACAGTTAAAAGGCGAGTTTATTTCTAAGGGAAAAGTAGAAATAGTTAAAGGATGGAGAGTAGTTGAGAAAATAGAATCAAAAGATACAATCCTACCTTTAGTTGAAAAGGGTGAAAATTTAGATATAGTAGATAGTAAGGTTAATAAAGTGACAAAGAAACCACCGAAGTATCATACAGAAAAAACTCTTTTAAGAGTTATGGAGACTTGTGGAAAGTCTTTTAAGGATGATAAAGATGATAGTTCAGATGATGAGAGCAATTCAGAAGAAATGATGAAAGCTATATTAAGTGGTTTTAGTATAGGAACTCCAGCCACTAGAGCTGAAACTATAAAAAAGCTAAAAGATATTGGATATATTAAAACTAAAGGAAAGAGTTTAACTACAACTGAGCTTGGAAGAACAATAGTAGAAATTTTTCCAGCTAAAGAACTTTTAGATTTAGAATATACAGGAAGACTTGAAAAAACATTATCTGATATTGAAAAAGGGAAATTTAAAAAAGAGGATTTCTTAAATTTAATTTATGACTTTACAAGAAGTTCGGTAGAAAAGATTAAAAATGATAGTTCTATGCTTCATAAGTTTAAAGTTGAAAAGCCAGAAGGGGTAGAGGAAATTGGTAAATGTCCGGTTTGTGGTAATTCGATTATAGAAGGTGAAAAAGGATATGGATGTGTCAATTGGAAAAATGGTTGCAAATATACTATTTGGAAAAATGATAAATTTATTGAATCCCTAGGTAAAAAGGTAACTAAGGAAATGGTTCAATTACTTCTTAAGAATGGTAAAGTTGGATTTAGAAATCTAAAGAGTAAAAAAGGTACTTTATTTTCTGCATATTTAAGATATGAAAAAGATGAAAAGACAGGATATTATAATTGGAAATTTGAATTTATAAATTAAAAAAGCTTTGGCAGTATTTTGCTGCTAAAGCTTTTTTTAATAATTTATTTTTATTAGTGAATTTATTTAATTAATACTGAAAGCAAAGAATAACATAAAGGAGCTAAAAATACTGTTATTATACCAGCAACACCGATAGATAATGAACTCATTGCCCCTTCTTGTTCACCAATTTCTAATGCTTTTGAAGTTCCTACAGCGTGAGAAGCAGTTCCTAGTGAAATCCCTCTAGCAATTGGACTATTAATTCTTAATATTTTAAAAACTGTAGGTCCTACAATTGCCCCTATTATTCCAGATAATATAATAGCTAAGACAGTAATTGAAGTAACACCACCAAGTGTATTTGTAATTTCAATTCCTATTGGGGTTGTTACACTTTTAGATAATAATGAAACTGTTAGAGTATTATCTAATCCTAAGAAAAATGAAATTGAAATAACTGATAATACACTAACTAGAGTACCTACGAATATCCCAGAAATAATAGGAAGAAAATTCTTCTTGAGTAAATTAAGATTTTTATATAAAGGAACAGCTAGAACTATTGTTGCAGGGCCAAGAAAAATATTTATAAATTGACCGCCTTGATTGTAAGTATCAAAATCTATATTAAATATTTTTAAAAAGCCTATTACAATTATTGTGGCAATTAAAAGTGGATTAAAAAGTGGGAATTTTGTTTTTTTATAAATAAATAAACCTATTTCAAATGCTACAAGAGATATGAATATTCCAAAAAACATGTTATTTGTAAATATATCCATTTATTTATGCCTCCTTTTTATTAAATTTATACTCATTGTCATTATTATTTTCTAATTTTGATTTTTTCTTGCAAATAAATTCTACAGTTAGTGCTGTAGCAGATAATACGATTATTGTAGTTAATATACATAATATAACTATTTTTAATATACTACCCTTTAAAGCACCAAATGAAGTCATTAACCCTACAGAAGCAGGAATGAAGAAAAAGGCTAAATGATCTAAAAAGAAGTTAGAAAGTGTTTCAATTTTTTCAACTTTTAATATTTTAGAATTTAGTAATAAAAATAACAATATCATTCCAATAATATTTCCTGGTACAGGAAGATTTAATAGTTTGGAAATAATTTCACCTGCAAAATAAATTGAAAGAATCAAAATAGATTCTCTAAAAAATTTCATGAGTAAACCTCCTTATAAATTTAAGTAGATAATTTTAAAAGCCTATTATTATAATATAATACAAAATAATATTATGTCTATATGGAAAGAAGGATGTTTTATCATAAAGAAATCTATGAATTTATGAAAAATAAATGGATGAAACGATTGCAAAAATTAACAAAAAATAATCATGTATCATAATATAAATCATAATAATATAAGCAATTTTATCTAAAAAGGAGTATGTATGAATAAAACTTTTAAGCGTTTTGCAGCTATATTAAGTGTGGTTGCCCTAGTAGGTGCAATATTTATAGGCTGCGGTAAATCAGAAGCTAAAAAAGATAGTACATCAAAGGGAACTACAAGTACTGATGAAGCAAATTTACAAACTGTTAGATTAAATGAAGTTGTAAGATCTGTATTTTATGCTCCAATGTATGTTGCAATAAATGAAGGCTGTTTTGAAGAAGAAGGACTTAATATTGATTTATCTACAGGACAAGGTGCAGATGCAACACAATCTAAATAACAACATATGTCCATAATAAATGAAAGGCTGTAGAGCTACCTACAACCTTAGTTTATATCCAACTTCATTTGTTTCGCTGTCATAGGTAAAATACTCAATAAAGTTCATTATTAAATTTCTTTTAGCTTCAACATCTTCAATTAAATCAATTGTATTTATAAAAAGTTTATGACTTTCTAAAAGTAGTTGTTTTTTATTTTCTTCATCTTCAACATCAAACATAGAAATATTAATTTCATTTATTCTTTTATTAATATTATCATTTTCAGTTTTTATTTTTTTTATTTCTGTTTGGATCATGGACAGAACATCAATATCATCTATTAATGCTAATTTTTTAATAAGGCCTTGAAGCAATTTATCATTTTCATTAAGATTTTTATTTAATGATGTTAGTTCTCTTTTTAATGAAGCATTATTATTTTTTGTTCTTTTAATATTAATAATATCTTCAATATTAATATTTTTACATAAATCTATGACAAATTGTTCAAGCTCATCAGCATTGACCATTTTTGAGTCACATCTATTAGAAGATCTATTTTTTAATTCACACCTATAACTTCTATAATAGATACCTTTAGATGTTCTACTCCAAGAGCACATACTAGAACCACATCTTGAACATTTTAACATTCCACTTAATAAAAATTTATTGCCAGTAGCTTTTCTTGGGGATGTTTTACTTGAAATTTCTGATAAAATATTTTGACACTCTACCCATTCAGCTCCAGGAATAATACCAGGATGTTTACCGGTAGCAATAATCCATTCTTCAATAGGATTTTCCTTCTTTCCACCTTTTCTTTTATTATAGACCATTAGACCATATTTATTATTTTCACTACAATTAAGAGTTGAACCTTTAGATTCGAAATATTTTATTGCATTTTCATCAGAACAACAGTAAACAGGATTCTTTAATATTTGCAGTACTGTATTTCTGCTAAAATCGCCCCCATTTTTTCCTTTTATATAATTAGAGACTAAATACCTTGCTATGGGAACAGTGCTCTTATATTCGGGATATAGCTTATATATGAGCCTTACTATTTCAATTTCTTCCTCAACAACTTCTAATTTATACATTCTCTTATTATTTTCTGTTATTTGAACTGATTTAAAACCCAGAGGAGGAGTACCACCTAACCATCTACCAGTACGAGATAGTTCAAGCATATTATCCTTTATACGTTCAGCTATAGTCTCCCTTTCAATTTGTGCAAATGTAGCACTAATATTAATCATAGCTCTACCCATTATAGTGCTGGTGTCAAACTGCTCTGTTATACTTATAAAAGCTATATTACTTTCTTCTAATATTTTATAAGTAGAAGAAAAGTCAGCTACATTACGAGCAATTCTATCTAATCTATAGCATATAAGAGCAGAGAATCTTTTTAATTTCGCATCATTCATCATTTTAGTGAACTGGGGCCTATTAATATTTCCACCAGACCAACCTTCATCTTCATAGATAAAGAAATTAACATTTTCATTTGTTGTATTTAGAAAATATTTTTTACAAAGTTCTATTTGATTAGAAATAGATTCACCTTTTTTAGTGGCTTTTGATTTTCTTGCATAGATAGCAACATTCATTTATATCACCTCGCTGTATATTATTGACTAAAAAAATTCCATTATTCCAAAATTAGGAGAGAAGTATATTAAATAGTTATCAATTTTATAGCATGTACCATACTTACTCTTATAATATTCGATAGCTTCTAGTAAAAACCATTCTGGAATTTCTAAAAATTCTGCAAGTTCATATCTGCCCCTAACACCAGCTTTATGAGCATTAATTAAATTAACTATTCCAACAAGTCTTTCATATGCCCAGGCACGTGCTCTAAGCTCTTGTTTAACGTTTCTTATATCGCTTTGGTCAATTATATCTCCATAACTAGTAAAATGATGTCCAAGCTCTTCTGCAAGTATACAAGCCTTTTCTTTATTTGTTTCTATGTTAGAATCTATTATTATTTTGCTATTTTTATACAAACCTTTAAATCCATACTTTAAAGGCTTTTCTTTAATTTTTACATGTTTATCATATTTAATCATAAGTTTTTCATATTCCATTGTATTTGCCTCTTTTTATAACGAATATATGTTCTGTTGATCTTAAAAATAAAAGGACCTATTATGTCCAATTATTTTCTATATGGATATTTAGCTGTTAAATTACTTAATTCTTTTGAAATATAACTAGATAATTTATAAGAAAGTTTAGGTTGAATATGCTTTAACACAGTATAAACATATACTAATAATTTTATATAAATTGAGTTGATTTTAAATTTATAACAATCATATTTAGTCATTAATATTCCACCTTTTTACATTATATATCTAGTATATTATATTTTAATTTAAAATACTAGATATCTGAATCATTATTTATTCGATCATGTTCAGTAGTTGCAGTTAGATTCTTAGGTATATTTTCAAGTATCTTAGCATCAATAGATTTAGCTAAATCATAAGTTTGTCCATTTACAGAGATTTTTGTACTAGAAGTAGTTACTTTTAATATATCATTACATAGTACATTTAAATTATCATGAAGAATTTCCTTAGCAGTAGATGTATCAATACCATGTTCTTCACATAAATCAATAAGTTTAATTTCTTCTTTTAACGTATCTATTTTAGTACCAACAGTTGATAATTTACCTTCGTTTGTAAAGTTTCTATAAATATAACTAATTGTTCTATTAAATAAATCACCCATGAAACGTAATATTTTTTCATGCCCAAAAACTTTTTCAAGTAATGATCCTGATTCTATTTTTATAGGCTCTAATGGATAGTCATTGATAGAAATATTAAATAATGTGCAGCTACGTTCGTAGATATTAGAAATTGATTTCATTAATAAATTTATATCTTTAACAGATAGATTTTCGTTATATAATCTAATTGAAAAAATATTGTCTTCAGTTATGTTTTCAGGAGCATTCATTAAAATAAATTCAAATCTATTTAATTCAATAATTAATCCCTTAATTAAGTTAATTTGAGTAACAAATGTATTTACACTCAACAATAAATTGATAAAGTTATTAGTAAAATCATTAGAACTAGAATTATTAAAGTTATGTATATTCTCTGCATAATACTCTAATGACCCTATTAAGCTTGAGGAAATAGTAGATATCATATTATCGGTATTTTGATGTTCTATAGTTCTAATAAGCTTACCTAATTTTAAAAGATTTTGCTTAAGCATAGATTCTTTTACTATTTTAATGTGTTTAGTAGTAATATTTCGTATGTTTGAATAGTAGCTACTGTTATTAACAATATAAGCAGATTTTATAGTTTCTTTAAGAATTTCATTAGATGCACTTTTAATAGCAAGTGCATCATTATAGAATATATCCAGTTCATTAATAACAGTATTTAATTCATTATAATATTCCACTATATCACTAAATATCATTTTATCTCATCCCTTTAATTAATTATTTATCTAAAGTATTTTAGATTTCTTTACATTTTATCTATTCATCATCAAAATCATCAAATAAAGTATCTATATAACTTTTTAGTAATTTCATTTTCTTTGGTGTAATTTCTTTACCTTCTAAGTGAGCTGCTATTGTTTCTACTTCTGGAGAAAGTTTTTTAGGCATATCAGAAGTAGAAGTTAATTCATTATCAGATAATAATTCATTTAGATTAACACCTAATGCATTAGATATATTTTTTAATGTATCTACACTAGGATTATATCTGTTATTTTCAACATCTGCTAAATAAGACCTAGATATATTAGCTTTATCAGCTAATTGTACTTGAGTTAATTTTTGCTTTTTCCTATATAATTTTATATTTTCACCTAAACTCATATTAATCCCTTTCTGCCAAATTATTGATGATTTAATTATAATTAATAAACGTCGGAATTACAATTCATTAAATGACGGAATTACAAGGAATCAAAAGAAAATAGACGGAATTGCAAGTAAATTAATTATAATTTGCTATATTTAATGTTTACAAAGATATATGAGATTATACATTATGACGGAAATACAGTACAATAAAGTCATGGAGGTGAGGAAATGACTAAAGAGGAAAAACAGTTAATAATAGGAGTAGAGATAAAAAAAGCTCGTTGTACTAAAAATTTAACTCAAGTAGATTTAGCGAATAAGGCTGGTATTTCAAGAACTTATTTATCGGATTTAGAGAATGGAAGATATATGCCGAGTATTGAAACTATATCTAATATAGCAAAAATATTGAATATAGATTTAAATTTTTTAACATCATTGACGGAAATACAAGGATAGAATGTAAAATTCTTAATTATTAATAGAGAAAGGATATAAAAATGAATAAACTAATGAAATTTGAAAATAAACAATTTGGAGAAATAAGAATGGTTGAAATTGAAAATAAACCATACTTTATTGCAAGTGATGTTGCAAAATCTTTAGGATATAAAAATTCAAGAGAAGCAGTTAAACAACATTGTAGGTGGGTAGCAAAACACGACATACCACATCCACAAAGTAAAAATAAGACTTTACAAGTAAATATCATACCAGAAGGAGATATGTATAGGCTTATAACAAATAGTGAGTTAGAAAATGCAGAAAAATTTGAAAAGTGGGTATTTGATGAAGTATTACCACAGATAAGAAAAACAGGGACATACATGACAGAGTTCAAAGGTCAAGAAAAGATGTTCCAGTTGATGAGAAATGAAATAAATGAAATGGTATCTCTTAAAATAAAAGAAATTGAAGAGAAGTGTTCTGATTATTATAGACCATCATCATTTGATAAGACAAACATCAGTAGCTACATAAAGAAAAGATTAGGAATTACTAAAGCTAATGACGAGTATGAGCTAGTTAAGCAAAGAGTTCTTTTAAAGCTTGGAGCAACTAAGTGGGAGGATATTCCGGTTGAGGAATTAAGAAAATCATTACACATAGTTGATGAAAGTATAAGGATTATTAAGTTAGATAGGCCAACTCAACAAGTATCATTTTTTTAATAACTAATTATAGACTTTTTTATAGGGGGAATTAAATATGGGAAAGTTTGATGCATTTAAAACTAAAGAAATTACTGAACCAACAGATATGGAGATGAAGTTAACTAGTCTAGTAGCAAAAAGAGATAAAGAAATATTGTTATTGGAAGAAATATTAGTAGAAAAAAACAAAGTGATTGAAGAACTAGAGAAGTTAAAAGAAGTTCCACCATCTTTAATGAGTAGAAAAGATTTAAAAGGATTTATAGTTGATAGAATTAAGAAAGTTTATCCAGGAGTAACTACAGAATATGCAGTTAATTTATTAGAGGAAGTAATTAAAGATTTGGTTAGTGAATCTACGAAGAATCATATAGTTAAGTAACTTGTGGAACAAAGATGGTAACAAGAAAAGAAGATTTGAATATCATATGTTAATAAAAATTTTAAAAGAGGTAAAGTATGGGTTTAGGAACAGAAGTTTTTACAATGCCAGGAAGTAAATTTAAGGCCGTTTGTATCAATCCAGTAGAAGATCCAGAAAAAATAAAAGAAATTTCACAAAGATATTATCAAGGATTAGTTAATGCTTTGGAAATTACTTTCGGAGAAGCATGGGCAACAGAGATTTTTAAGATAAGGGGTTGGACAGAAGAAGATTTTATAAAAGTAGGAGGAAAGTATGAATTTAGAGGAAAGAAAGCAATTGAAGAAGGAGATAGTAGAAAAAATATTGGAAGCTAATCCAGAAGCAACACCGAATTATTGCATAGTACTTTTAGATGAAATTAAAGAAAGTGTAATAAGTGCTGCAATGAATAGCATTTTAACAAAATGAAATTTAAACATAAGACAAGCAAGGCTGAAAAGCCTTTTTAAATGGTCGAATGTGCGAAAAATGCTGTAGAAAAAGTAAATATAAAGACTAGATAAGGCGATAAGCCTTTTAAAAATAACATAATGACGAAAAATACCGTTGAATATAAAGATAATGGAGGATAAAAAGATGGAAAATGTAAAATATCAAAGAAAAGAAGGAGTTCAATTATTCATTAATGAAGAATTAGAACTTGAAGTAAGAGCAATTAAAAATGAAGATAGAAGTATTTCTTTAAATGCAGAAGATACAGCTATAGGCTTTGGTTGGTATCAAATTAAAAATAATAAAAAATATCCTAAATGGGAGAGGATTAATGGATTTATTAGTGAGTTTGGAAATTCTCCACTTGTGGGGAAAGATGATTACATTCCAGAAAGTTTATTTTATCTACTTGGAATGAAAGCAAATAATGATGTTGCTAAAAAGTTTCAAATGTGGTTAGCGACAGAAGTATTACCAAGCATGAGAAAATACGGAATGTATGCAACAGATGAATTGTTAGATAATCCAGATTTACTTATAGCAGCTGCAACAAAATTGAAAGAGGAAAGAGCTGCAAGGTTAGAAGCAGAGAAGCAAAGGGACAAGCTAGTACATCAAAATAAGTTGTACACAACATCAGAAATTGCTAAGGAATTAGGGTTAAGTAGTGCTACAAAGCTTAACAATTTATTGTCAGAAAAGAAGATACAGTACAAACAAAATAAAACATGGCTTTTATATTCTAAATATTCTGAATTAGGTTTAGTTAGTATTAAGCAAGATGTATTGGATAACGGAAAAATAATATATGACAGAAAGTGGACAGGCAAAGGCAGAGATTTTATTTTGAATTTATTTTAGAGAGGTAATCATGGAAGGTTTTAATTGGTGGGGAACATTTATGTTTGTTATGCCAATAGCTCTAGTAATAATAATCGGAGTTATAGCAATAATTACATCTATTTTAGATCTAGTAAACAAGCTAATAAAGAGAATTAGGAGGTAAGAATGAAAGAGTTAAGAGAAAAGCTACATAAAACTATTGATGAATACGGAAGGACAGATGAAAGAACTGTTGCTATTAGCCAAGAATTAGACAAGCTAGTTTGTGAAGCACAGAAGTTAATTATAAAAAAGGGATTAAGCTATATAGAAGCTATAGAAAAATCAAAAGAAAAGTTATTATCTGATAGAGTTGGCGCTCATAAGTCAGAGAATAACCTTTCAAAAACAAACAAGAACAGTATAACAGAAAATTTAAATAATTAAAACTAGGAGGATTTAAATAATGAATATGTTATTACAAAATGATTTGCTAGAAATGAACGAAGTAAAAGAGGAATTTAAAGTAATTGACTTGCAAAGTGCTACATGGGTATTAAGAAAGTTAAGAGCAGTAAATGAAAAGATGAATGAAATTAATACTATAGCAGTTGAAGAAATATCAAGAATTAATGAGTGGGCAGAAAAAGAAGTTAAGTCATTAAATGACGATAAGGAATATTTTGAGGGGTTATTAAGTGCTTATTACATAGAGGAGAGAGCTAAAGATAAAAAGTTTAAATTATCAACTCCATATGGAAAAGTAACATCAAGAAAAACATCTAAATATATCTATGAAGATGAACAAGCAATTATGGATTATTGCAATATGAATGAAATAGATGTAATCAGAGTTAAAGAAGAGTTAGATAAGACTTCATTTAAGAAGCTTTGTAAAGATGGTGTAAATCAAGCTACTGGTGAAATTGTTCCAGGAGTAAGAGTAGAAACTGCAGAGAACATAAGTATTAAAGCTGAATAGGAGATTTATATATGGGGATATATGATAAGTTATTTAATATTCAAAAATAAAATAAAAAAATCCTCAGATTAATCTGAGGATTTTTTTACTCTATTAAACTAGCTTTCACAACATATCTTTCAGGTGTTGGCCCCATATAAACAAACGGATAACAAGTCACTAATGTAATCATTGATCTATCTGATGACTCGTAAATCCAATCATCATCTGGATCAACAATCTGAATATCTTGTATCTCATAAGTCAAGGTATTATCTAATGTCTCAATTGTAATTAACTCTCCAACCTCAACATGTTTTAAATTCCAAAAAATTTCTTCTCGGTGGCCGTAAAGTACTGAATTACCCACATCACCAATCATAGATGTGTCGTCATCTATTCCTACCCCTTTTGTCAAAATCGCATCAGATGTTCCAACACGGATTGGCAATAACTTGTCAAATGAAGCAATCTGCATCATCCCAACAATACTTTGATCGACATTCTCATTCGATGTTTCTTCCTTAGGAGTATTTTTTAATTCCTCCCATTGTTCCACCGATTCTTTAACTCCTTTATTCATCTCAATTAATGGATAAATTCCTATACCTAAACAAACTACACCAATCAAAATCAATAAAATTGGTATTATCTTCTTCATCACTTCTACACCTCTAACGCAAAGGAGAAGCACGTTAGTAGCGCCTCTCCTTTTATGATTACTGAACGTAATTTAAATTATCAAATGAAACAATTGTTTTTGTCTGATTATTTGCGTCAATATACTCAATCTCAACTACGTCACCTTCGCGGGTAATAGCTAACTCCGGTGAGATAGTGCTTGCTCCCATCAATAATAAATTAGTTTGATCTTTTAAAATAATCGTATAATAAGTATTTCCATCACTTTGACTCATTCCAAAACGCTCAACAGTCCCCTTAATTGACTTACGTTCTCCTGATGCAAGATTTGAAAAATCACCTTTTCCAAACATCAACTTCGTATAATTAGCACGAGCCTCACTTAATGTTTCACCTGTACCAACCATCGAATAATCTTTTACATTAACAAATGCATATTGCTTAACTAAACCTTGGTTATCCTTTAACGTCATAAAATACGTTGGTTCATTTTCAATATTTAATAACAATGGGAAACTCGCAGAATATGACATTTGTTGAACTTTTCCTTCTGCTGAACGCATCGCTGCAATCTCAGTTGCACCTGCAATTTTATAGAACTTTGTTTCCTTCGTTCTCGTATTCGATAACATAAATCCAACCGTTGATTCATCAGAGCTAGCTGAAGTCATACCAGTATAGAAATACCACTCTCCATCGACATACATATAATTACTTCCCTGAGTTGCTTGAATAATCCCTTTTTTAGCAAATAATGTATTGAAGAATCCGTTTGTATACCAACCCCAGTCATTAATTTGATTAATCACAAATGATTGTGGTTGGATACGGTCAATCCATGTTGGTGCCTCTTCAGTTGAATATTTATGAGTCTCTCCAGTTTGCGCATCAACCACTACTACTCCAGTCGCATCAGATCCACCATTAATTCCGACTTTCTTAGTATAAGTTGTCACAACCCAATAAGGGCGTCCTGAATCATCTAATTCAAATGAGAAATCAGTCAATCCTTCAAACATATTTCCTTCAAAATATACCTTACGTTTAATATCATCATTAAAGAATGCCGAAGGTAAATACTTTAAGTGAATTGGGTTTCCTTCTGCATCTTCTTGAACTAAACGTACATCCTGAGCATCAGTCGCTGAAACCATTATATATCCAGGGGTCCCCTCATGATTAGCAAACCACTTAATAATATCAATATGTTCAAGAGGTGCTACCCAGAATAACTCGTCATTCATACTAATTAACGTATAATCCCCAACATAAACCTGAGACCCCAAACCAACATCTTCTCCAAGCTTTTTCTCACCTAAACGGCGAGCATAATCTTCATCAACTGTTGGAATCTTAGATAAATCAACTGATGGAATCTCTTCAACAAATTCTTTTGTCTCCACATTACCAATTAAATCGTGATATTGTTTGCTCCAAAAAATAGGTAATGATGATAACTGATATCCAAAATAAATGATAATCATCGTCAGTAAAACAAACTTAATTTTTGAACCTGGAAAACTAATGGGATGTCCTTTAGCTATATCTTGAAAAATATAACGTACATCTTCATAAAAATAAGCAATAATTGCAATAATTAATAACCCGTAGAATAATCCAAATCCTTCTTCAAATCTAATATTTAAAGGTACTAATAATACATAATCCGCAATTAAAAATAAAACAATCAACGGAATAATTGTAACTAAAATATTACGTAATCTTTTCACATTATTCACTCCATTATTTAATAAGACGTATAAAAAATTATTAATGTAATTATATCAAATCATGATATTTATTACCACACTTTCCCCTTACTACTATCATTTAGAAACCGACACCCTTCATCGCTTAATCTAGTAAAACCACTAAAATTCTTCATCACACTCTATATTATTAAAAGACTTTGAATGGTAGTCTTCAAAATTCACGACAAATAAAAAATCCTCGAAGTTTACCTCGAGGAAGATAATCAGAAAACACTTGGTGGAGATAGTGATAGAATTTGAAGTCTTTTTAGAATCTACGCCGCAAATCATAGATTCCAAATTTAGTTTTATTTATATTTGAGGAGTACAAAACTAATCTATAGGGAATAAGTATTCTTAAAAAATACTTGAATGACTTCCAAATTTCTATAGGTGATAAATTCGATGAAAACTCATGACAATTTTCATCAAAACTGACACTATCCTGTCATTAAATGACCATGTTTCCTAACACGTATATTATACTATAATTTTACATATTTTTGTGAATTTTTTTGAAAAGTTTGTGATTTTTTTATTTTTGTAATTAAATTTAATAAAAAAATAAGGTGAAATACTCACCTTATTTGCAAATTATTATTTTAACGCAGCACTAATTTCATCAATCATCATATTTGTTGAAGTAAATCCACCACTCGCTGTATACCAAATCCCAGCATTTAAATAAACAATGTGATCATTTACACTTGCATTTGTTGCATGAATTAATTCATTATCTAATAAAGCCGCAGCCGTTGATTCTCCTCCAGTCGCAGCCCCACGATCAACAACAAATAGATAATCTGGGTTAACTTCTAAAACATATTCAAATGAAACATTTTGTCCATGTGTTGATACTTCAATATTTTCATCAGCTGGAATAAATCCAAATGTATTGTGGATGATTCCAAAACGAGAAACTTGACCATAAGCACTTACAGAACCATCATTAACGTAATTAAAGCATTAGCTCCTGTTGCCGTTACAGCTTCATTTAAAGTCGCAACTGATTCCTCAATTTTAGCTAATTCTTCTGTAACAAACTCTTCTTTTTCAAAGATTTGACCTAAAACTATCATATTTTCTTTGAATGATTCTAAATAATTCTCATTATCAATTCCCATGAAAATAGTTGGCGCAATTTTTGATAATTCTTCATAGTAATCAGATTGACGTCCAGAAATAATAATTAAATCTGGTTGCATTTCATAAACAGCTTCTAAATCTACTTCTTTTAAAGAACCTGCATTAGCATATTCAGAACCATCAAATTTTGATAAATGTTCTGGCATTGAACTTGATTGTGGAACTCCTGTAATTTCAACCCCCATGTAATCTAATGAATCTAAAATTCCGTAATCGAAAACAACAACATTTTCTGGGTTAATTTCAACTTCTGTTTTCCCTAAGTCATGTTCAATTATTAAAGTTGTTGCTACTTCTTTATTTTCAGTTGATTTTACTTCTTCAGATACAGCTGTATCTTCTGCCGGTGCTTCCATTGCAGGTGCCTGTGAGCATCCTACCATTCCCATTGCCAAAACGGCCATCATTACTAATAAATTTTTCTTCATTTTTCTTTTCCACCTTTTCTTATATATTTAATCCTAGCCTAGTAATACACACAGATTTTTTTGTCATTAATCTCTTGAACTTCAAAATCCATATCATATAACTCGCTTAATGTTGATGCCTGCATAATTTCATCTACTGTTCCGCAAACCGAAATTTCACCGTTTTGCAAAGCAATAATTTCATCTGAATAACATGATGCAAAATTAATATCATGAATCACAATAATAACTGTTTTACCAAGCTCATCTGTAATACGACGTAACATCTTCATAATTTGCACACTATGCTTCATATCAAGATTATTTAAAGGTTCATCAAGTAAAATATAGTCAGTATCTTGTGCCAACACCATTCCGATAAAAGCGCGTTGCCTTTGGCCCCCACTTAACTCCTCTAAAAACTTATCCTGAATATCCTCAAGTTGCATATAATGAAGCGCCTCGTCAATCTTAGCTTGATCGACTTCCGTTAAATTACCTTGACTGTGTGGGAAGCGACCGAACGCGACTAAATCTCGAATTGTAAGTCGGACGCTTAAATGATTACTTTGCTTAAGTATCGCCAGGACTTTAGCTAATTCATTTGTTTTCCACTGTGATAACTCTTTTCCATCAATAAAGACTTCACCAGAATCTCTTTTCAACAAACGACTCATCATTCCTAATACGGTACTTTTCCCAGCACCATTTGGTCCGATAAATGAGGTAATCTTTCCCCTCTTAATTTGAAAAGAGACATCATTTACGACAGCTTTTGAACCATATTTC
>ERZ791641.364-NODE-364-length-46202-cov-4.263332_pt1 | contig 46202 bp, 39 predicted proteins | sample MGYA00510055_ERZ791641 | MGnify/ENA primary metagenome ERZ791641 (study PRJEB30046, sample SAMN00715226) | human gut metagenome | study: EMG produced TPA metagenomics assembly of the A metagenome-wide association study of gut microbiota in type 2... | reverse complement strand
TATAGGGAAAGATACTTGAAATCTTCCCCTATAATATTTACTATTATTTAAAATTAAAATCCGTTATTTTGGGCTACTTCTTTAATCCATCTACCTGATTTTTTAATTGTCTTCTTTTGTGTTGCTAAATCTACAGCTATAAATCCATATCTATTTTTATATGCATTTGACCAAGACCAACAATCAATTGGAGTCCATGAATGATATCCAAAACAATTAGATCCATCTACAATACCTTTATGTAAGTATTGTAAATGCTCTTCAAAGAATTCAATTCTATAATCATCTTGAATTGCACCATTTTCATCTATATATTTTTCTTCACCTTCAACACCCATTCCATTTTCAGAAATGTACCAAGGAATATTATTGTAATTATTCTTTATATTCATAGCTATATCATACATAGCTTGTGGATATATTTCCCATCCTCTATAAGGATTCATTCTCTTTCCTGGCATATCATAATAATCAAAATGCTTATCCGGTAACCAACCCTTTGAGTTATCAAATTCACTTTCCTTAGCTTGTATTCTTCTTGGTTGATAATAGTTAACCCCTAAGAAATCAATAGTGTTTTCAGATATTATTTTCATTTCTTCTTCTGTAGCTTCCCACATAACTCCATTTTCTTTTAATAATTCAACTAATGATTCTGGGAAGTGTCCTTTTACAGCTGGATCTAAGAAAGAATTATTGAATATATCATCTGCAATTTTAGCAGCTTTTAAATCTTCTTCACTATTACTTCTTGGATATGCTGGAGTTAAGTTTAGAACTATACCAATTTTCCCACCATCTTTATCACATCCAAGTTCTCTAAACTTATTGATTACCTTTGCAGACGCAAGATTTAAATTAAATAAAACTTGCATAGCCTTTTTACCATCAACTAATTTTGGATAATGGAATTGATATAAATATTCTCCCTCAACAACAACTATTGGTTCATTGAAAGTTGTCCAATACTTAACTCTATCACCAAATAATTTAAATGCTGTTTCAGCAAATTTTATGAATAAATCAACAACATGTTTTGATTCCCATCCACCATATTTATTATATAACTCAACCGGGATATCAAAATGATGTAAATTCATTACTGGAATCATTCCATTTTTTATTGTTTCATCTATAACATCATTATAAAATCTTATTGCATCTTCATCTGGCTCTCCTGTTTCTAAATCCTTTACAAGTCTAGTCCATTGAATTGATGTTCTAAAACTGTTTAACCCTATTTCTTTTAACATTGCTAAATCTTCTTTATAGCTATTATAGAAATTAGATGTAACTGATGGTCCTACTCTATTAAAAAATGCTTCTGGCTCTACTTCATACCAGTAATCAAATACACTTTTATGTGGTTTATTAAAATCACCTTCTGATTGTGGTCCTGATGTAGCTGAGCCCCACCAAAAATCCTTCGGAAATATATACTTCTTGTCCATTTCTTTTCCCCCTTAGAGTTTCATTATTCAAAATTTATTTTATTTTTAATATTTAAGCCGTTTTACACTTATATTATATATTTCCTTTTTTAATATGTCTATACTTTTATAAAACAAGTTATATCTTTTATTTTTTTAGTATCTCCTTTTACTTCCATATTAAAAGTTAATCCAGCTTATTATCAGTATTTAATGATGTTTTTTCATTTATAAACTTTATAAAAAAAAATAAAAGATGCTTAATTAGCATTTATTTTGCTAATTAAGCATCTTTTATTTAAATTATTATATTACTGTAATTGATTTAAATTCAAATTTATCATATCTATGTCTAGAAAATGAATATTCAAATACTTTTCCATTATCTAAATATGCAACTCTTTCAACTTCTAAAATTGGCTCATCTTTTTCTAAATTTAAATATTTTCTATCTAACTCATCACTTTTCATAGCTCTCACAGTTGAATGAGCACTTTGAATATTTAAACCTAGTTTATCTTTAATATATCCATATATAGATTTTTTTACATCTGCTAATTTCATCCCTGGAATAAGATTTAATGGGATGTATGTTTTTTCAATAACTACAGCTTTATCATCTACATATCTTACCCTATGTACAAAATAAATAAATTCATCTTCTTCAATTTTTAATATATCAGCAATTTCCTTTGTTGCATTAATAATCTTAAATTCTAAAACTTTACTAGTAACTTTATGACCTATACTAGTAGTTGTTAATCCTGAAAATTGTTTTTTTTCTATAATCCTTTGAATTTCTTTTTCAGTTATATCTTTTACAAAAGTTCCAGAACCTCTTCTTTTTATTATTAAACCATCATTAACTAATAGATCTAAAGCTTTTTTAACTGTCATTTTACTTACATTATATTTTTCGCATAATTCTTTTTCAAAAGGAAGTTGTTCATTAGGTTTATATTTTTCACTTAATATGTCTTCCTTTATATCAAAGGCTATTTTTTCATATTTTAACATTTCTAAAAACTCGCTTTCAAATTTAATTTCTTATACACTATTCTACTAATTATTTATATTTTATACAAGTTAAATAAAATATATTTTTTATTGTAAAATGTAATGCTTTGTAGTATAATAAGTATATACTTTTTAGGAGGTTATATTATAGAAAACAATATGGAATTAATATCATTTGAATTAATAAGTAATGTGGGAGAAGCAAAATCTTTGCTAATGGAAGCTTTAGTACTAGCTAGAGAAGAAAAGTTTGATGAAGCTGATGCTAAAGTTGCTACAGCGGGAGAATTTTTATCAAAAGCTCATCATAGTCATTTTGGATTAGTTCAACAAGAAGCTAATGGTGAACAATTACCTTTCTCACTAATTTTAATGCATGCAGAAGATCAATTAATGACAACTGAAACTTTAAAAATGTTAGTAGAAGAACTTATTTTGACACACAAAAAATATTCTAAATAAATTATTCTTTAAACTAGCTTTTATGGCTGGTTTATTTTTTATGCTTTTTACTATTTCATATTCTTTATAATATACCTATTTTTATAATAATTCTTATCCTTACAAAAAAATAAAGCACAATATGAATTTTTTCATCTAATTCATATTGTGCTTTTATATCGGTATCTAAATAATAATCATCCTCCATTTTTTAATTTTATATTTATTATTAATTTTAATTTAATACACTTATTCTACTTTTTCTAAACCTGCAGTTTCTGATTTTGCCTTTTTAAATCTATTACCTCTATTTTTAGCTTTTTCTGCAGCTTCTTTTTCTAACTTAATAGCTTGAACATCCATTACTTTTATAAATGGTGTCCAAATTAATAATACAACTCCTAATACAACTAATTGTAATAAACCACCTGCAAGTGAATTAGTAGCTAACATTCCACTAAAGAATATTGGCACAGTCCATGGTACTGCAACCCCTGTTGTTATTGGAACTATTCCAAATTTCATAACTAAATATGCTATAGTTATTCCTACCATTGGTGCAAGTACCCATGGTATAAGTATTGTTGGATTCATAACTATTGGTAATCCAAATATAACTGGTTCGTTTACATTGAATATACTTGCTGGTCCTGCTAATTTTGCAACTTCTCTTAATTGTTTACTCTTTGCAATTATTAATATTCCTACTATTACAGCCAAAGTCATTCCTGTTCCACCGATTCCAACACCAAATGTTTCCATAAATTGTTTTGTAACTATGTTTGGTAAATCTAGTTGACTTAAACCAGCTTCATAATTTTGTAATGACAAAGTATTCCAAATTGGATCTAATACTGAATTTACTATAATTTGTCCATGTAATCCAAAGAACCATAATATTTGTATAGCAAATACTGCTACTAATGTTGCAATTAATCCGCTACCTAAATGCATTAATGGCATTTGAATTATGTTATATATGCAATCATGTATATTACCCCATGGAGTAAATACGAAAACCGTTCTTATTACTAAAAATACTGCTAAAACTAGACATGCTGGAATTAATGCTGCAAATGACTTAGCAACAGTTGGAGGAACTCCATTCGGCATTTTTATTGTCCAATTTTTATTAACTATATATACATATAATCTTGTTGCAAAGAATGCTGCTAGAATACCTACAAACATTCCTTTAGCACCTAATCTTTCAAGTGGAATTACATCTGATATTATACTTCCATCTGCTCCATTTACGAAAAGTGGTGTTAAAACTAAAAATGCTGCAACTGATATAGCTGCTGGGAAAATTGGTTCAACATCATAGCTCTTTGCCAGATAATATCCAATCCCTATTATAACAAATAAAGTTGCAATACTCATTGTTGCTGCTGGTAATATACTTAACGTTTGTGTTAAATTAGCAACAGCATTATCTCCTATTACTTTATTTAAATAAGGTAAGTTCATTATAACTATTGCTATAGACCCTACTATTGTTAGTGGAAAGCTTAACATAAATGCGTCACGTAAAACTGATAAGATTCTACTTGCGCTCAACTTTCCTGCTGTTGGGATTAAATACTTCTCTATAAGCTCATTAAACTTAGACATATTATCGCTCCTTCCAAATTATATATATCTTTCTGAAATCTATTACATAATCTATTATAATAAAAGATATGTATTTTGTAAATAAAAGTATATTCTTTTTATTAAAAGATATAATTTTTTAACAAAATAGAAATACACGCAAAATCTTTTAATAAAGATTGTGCGTGTATTTCTATTTTATTATTACACTTTTAAATTCAAATTTATCATTTCTATGATGTGAAATTGAATATTCAAATGGTACTCCATTATCTAAAAATGCTACTTGCTCTACTTCTAAAACAGGAATCTTTTCATTAATATTTACATTCAATTTCTGTAGGACTTTTGGCTCTTATCGTTCTGTGTGCACTTTTAACTTTCAAATTAAGAACATCTTGAATATAGCTATAAATAGATTTCTCTAAAATACATTTCTTTAATCCAGTTATAACCCTTATTGGCATATATGTATACTCAATCACGCATGGCTCTCCATTTGCATATCTAACACGACATATATTATATACAAACTCATCTAATTCTATTCTTAATTTATTTGCAATTTCATCGTTTACAGGAATAATACTAAATTCTAATACTTTTGACTCTACTATTTTATCTGAAAATGCTCCCGTAAATCCAGAAATCATGTTACTTTCACTCATTTCTTTTATTTCATCCTTTTGAATATCCTTTACAAAAGTACCTGATCCCCTTCGTTTTACAACTAACCCTTTTATAACTAACATATCAACCGCTTTTTTTATAGTGATTTTACTCACACCATACTTCTTGCACATTTCCTTTTCTAATGGCAATTGATCATTAACTTTATATTCATGGTTTGCTATTTTATTTTGCAAATCAATAGCAACCTCCTCATACTTTAACATATAACACCTCTCAATATATTATCCCATACTTAAATACATATTAATTATAAATTTCAAATTCAAAGTAAACAATATTTTTTATGTATATAAAAAAAGCTAAAGTTAATAACTCTTACAATTTTAATCTACATATATTTTTTTACAAGAAAAAGGGGCTTAATAATTAATAGCCCCTTAATTTTATATCCTAATTTTCTTAAAATATTGATCTATTTTTTTATTCCATTCTTGTGCTGTTTTTTTATCAATACTATATATCCCACTTAAAAATATTTCCAAACAATCTATTCCTTCAAGCCCTTTCATTAAATGCCTTGGATAATCAACCTTTCTTTTATAGCATTGTTTTGGGTCTATTACCTTTACTCTTTCATTTTCATTTACATATATATCTCTACATCTCGCATCAAGCTTTGTAAACTTTAAAGCTTTAAATTCATTAATTAATCTATACAAATTATAGATTAATTGCTGACTTAATCCATTTTCTTGAATGTAGTGGTCAAGCCTTTTACCATTTACCATTTCTCTTAATATATAATACTCCCCATTTTTATATATCCTAGGAAAATACTTAGACTTTTTGACTTTATATAATATATCTGCTTCGCTTTTACAAATATTTTTATCAGTAAATATTTTTATTGCTTTATTTCCTGGCACTTCATAAACAATACCATTATGACCTTCACCTAATAACTTAGCATCTTTAAATAGACTTTCTAACTCTTTATCAAAGTCTGCTGAATATGCATATGTCCTAGCCATTGTCCCCTACCCTTTATTAATATTTATACTATTATATTAATTAGTGTATGCATTTATAACAACTATTGCTAGTTACGTATTTTCACCTTTCAAATTTATAACGAAATAAATAATAAGTAAAAATAATTAAATAAAATTTTCAATTTTATTTTTCATTATCCATTACTATTTATATATTCATATTTAACTTATTACAGAAATAAAGGCAACTCCATTTCTGTAATCGCCTTTATTTTTGTTAGATATATTATTTTTCATTCTTTAGCAGCTCTTCATTTTTGTTTATAAGCTCCTGTCTTTGTGCTGTACAAAGAAGTGCTCTATAAGGATCTGCTGGTGTATTGAATGTATAATCTATTAATTTATCTACTGTAGTTGTAGCAACATGTAATCTAGTATCACTTGATGCATAGTAGATATTTACATTATTATTTTCATCAACTGTAAGTCCATTACAGAAGATTACGTTAGAAACATCACCAACTCTTTCATCATCATAAGGAGCAATAAAATGACCTCCTGGTAATGCAATAATCTTTGTTGGATCTTCTAAATCTGTTGCAAAAGTATAAAGAACATATCTTAATCCTGCAGCAGTATTTCTAACGCCATGTCCTACATGTATCCATCCCTTTTCAGTTTTAATTGGAGCTGGGCCTTGTCCATTTTTCACTTCATAAACTGTATGATATTTCTTCTCATGCATTATTTTTTCTTCACTAACAACAGGATTAGTCATATCATCACAATATCCGTAAGCAATTCCTCCACCTGATCCTGTAGAAATAAATCCATCTTGTGGTCTAGTGTATAAAAGGTATTTACCATTTACGAATTCTGGATGTAATACAACATTTCTTTGTTGTGGAGATGGAGTTTTTATATCTGGTAATCTTGTCCAAGTTTTTAAATCAGTAGTTCTTACTAAACCTGCTTGGGCCACTGCTGAAGATGTATCTCCTGGTTCTGCATCTGGATCTTTCCTTTCAGAACAGTAAATTCCATAGATATACCCATCTTCATGTTTAACAAGTCTCATATCATAAATATTAGTTTCTTCTTTACAGGTATCTTCCCATTGTATTAATGATTCAAATCTAAAATTGTCTAAACCATTTTCACTTGATGCTAATGCAAAAATAGATTTTCTATCTAAACCTTCAGTTCTTACAACTAAATAATATCTTCCATTTAAATAAATAGCTCCTGCATTTAAAGTTGCATTTACTCCTAATCTTTCCATGAAGTAAGGGTTAGTTTCTTTATTTAAATCAAATCTCCATTCAACTGGTACATGATGTCTAGTTATTACTGGATATTTATATCTATCATAAACACCGTTATACCAAGTTGTATCTATTTCATTTTTTCTTGTTATTAATTTTTCTTGTTCTTCCTTTAATGCATAATATTTTTCATGTATCATTTCTTATTCTCCTATTCTCTTCATAAATTCTAAACAAAATCTTCCATTGTGATAAGGTGTTTTCCAAGGTTCAATAACACTTCTTTCAGTTGGCTTACCATTTGGTTCTATAGACCAATACCATTCTCCACCTTCTCTTGGATCAACCATATTTTTCATAGTATATGTCATTAAATTATTAACTATATTTAAGAATGATTCATCATGAGTTCTTTCATAAGCATTTAAATATCCTACCATAGCTTCAACTTGAACCCACCAAACTCTTGTATAATCTTTAACTCCATTTTCTGATTCATTAATTAAAGAACCATCCTCTTGAATTTGTGCTTTAATGTTATAAGCTATGTCAATTATCATTTTTTCAATAGATTCATCTTTTAAATTTAATACCTTATAAGCATCATCTATAAGCCAGCTTGCCTCAATATCATGACCATATGATTTAACATCAATAATTGTATTCCATTCACTATCAAAGAATATCTTTAATAGGTGTTGCTCTTTATCATAAATTTTATTATAGAAAGTATATATAAGTTCCTTTAATCGCTCACCTACAACTCTATTATTAGTTACAGAATAAAGATTAGTATAACCTTCTAAAACATGTAAATGTGTATTAGTTGTAATTTCAGCGATGACACCATTTTCACTTAACATTTCATTTGGAGTTATATTCCACTCTCTATCAAACTCTTCTAAATACGCTGAATTTTCTTTATTGAACCCAATATTTTCAACTAATGAGAATAAATTCATTGCTAAATCTAAGGCTTGTTTATCTTTTGTTGCTTTATAATATTCACTTAACGCATATATAGCAAATGATTGACAATATACATGTTTTCTAGTGTCTATAGGATTTCCTAAGTAATCAACCATCCAATACACACCTTTGAATTCTTTATCTATTAATTTATCTCTTAAAAATTCGTAAGCATGTGTTGCAGCTTTTTTATATTCTTCATTTTTTGTTGCACAATAAGCCGCTGAGAAGAACCATAATATTCTTGATGTTTGAATTCCACCTTTTTCACTTGTCTTATTAACTTTAAGATCATAAGTTACTTCTCCGTAGAATCCACCATTTTCATTATCAATTAACTTAAGCCAAAATGGTCCTAAATTATTTAATAATTCTTCTTCTGCCTTCTTCCTTAAATCGTAAATCATTTAAATATCCTCCACTTCCTATATATTAATTTCGAAATAATTTTCTTTCAAAATAAACTCACTATATAGTGGGTTACACAATTATAATATGTTAACATTTTCATCTATTCAATTAATCTATATTAAAATCTTATTAATTGCTAATTTTTAATAATATTTGTATGTTTTTTATTTTTTATAAATAAAAAAAGCTATAAAATCAAACCTGTTTATTGATTTTATAACCTCCATACTATTATATTAATTTATTCACTAAAATACTGAAAAATCAAATTTTCAGCTTTCTTAAACTTAACATTATAATCTTTTTCATATTTATCCTTTGCATTTTGAGGTGACTTAATTGGCCAATCCCACAAACAAAAGCCTTTGATAAATCCTCGTCTAGAACTTTCTTCAAAAAGTTCTTTAAAATAATTATATTGATTTTCTTCACAAACTTCTCCTGTTTCAATCAAAAACCAATCATTAGGCATCTTCGAAGCACCTTTAACTGATGGACATCCTGCCTCTGTAAATATAAAAGGTAGGTTAAATTTTTTACATACTTCTTCAATTCTATCTAATTCCTTAGAAATTGTACCTACTGGATAATATCCCGATGATGAAATATAATCTAATGCATCCCACCATTTAACATTATGCTCCTGATATTTATCACAATTATATGTTAATGCTCCATTATATATTCTCCTTATATTTTTCACTAAGGATTTCCATTCATCACACCTATGATCAGTTCCTACTAACTCACAACCTATTATTAGAATATCAACATTATTCTTTTGACAAAATTGAGCATAATGAATTATATACTCACCATAACTTTTAAACCACTCTTCCCATTTTGGTTCACATGGAACATCCTCATCAAAAAATCTAATATATGCTCTCCAATATCCATCAGAAACATTTAACATTGGCTTAACTAATGTCTTTAATCCCTTATCTTTAGAGTATTTAATTAGATCTTCTAACTGATTATCATTAGGCATATGACTGCCTGTCCAATCTATTGTTGTTGAATAACAATGATCTTGCTGTGCTGCAAAAGCAAAAGTTACTGCATTTATATTACAATTTAAAATTTGATAATCTATTTCTCTCTTTGCATCTTCTAAATTAAAATCATTCTTCCAATGCCATGTTATAAAGTTAAAACTTTTTATGTCAAATTCTAAGTTCATAAAAATCTCCTTAATTTATCTATTTATCTTTACTGCATCTATAGTACTTCTATTTATTTTTACAAACATAGCTGAAATAATAGCAATAGCTAAAATAACTAAAAATTCTTTTCTAAATATTCCTACTGCCATAAATAAAGCAAATAAAACTGTTGTTGTAAATAATTTTTTAGGTTCCATAAACATTATTGCTAATGCATCAATATATTTAATAGGTCTTTCTTTCGCAATTACATATAAAGAATAATATCCCCAGTACATCGCTATAACTATATATAAGTATACAAAGAAATAATTTAATGTACTTGCAATCGGTGAATCTATTCTTCTTAACATAAATATTGCAATTACTAAACTCAATGTGTATAAACCTGTTATTATTGCAGGTTTTTTATTCTCTTTAAAATATTTTTTCATTCCTGTGTTAAATATTTTTAAAACACCTGAATATCCATCAATTTCATCATTGAATAACATTATTGAAATTTCTATGTTAGTAAAAACTACTGGAACTATTGTTAATGCAAATAAACCTATTGCAAGATAGCATATAGATATTATATTGGTTATTAGTAAAACATATAAAATATGAACGAATCTAAATGTCTTTTCCTTCACTGTTATCACCTCTAAAAATTAGTTTAGAGTTAGTAGTTTTTAGTTAATAGTTAAGGATGAAACTACTAACGCAGTTTCTAAAAATATATTTTTTCTAAATTCAGCTAAAGCTAAATTTACCCCTTAACTACTAACTCCTAACTCCTAACTATCAAAGCTATTTTACCGCTCCTGCTGTAAATCCGTTATAGATATATTTTTGTAATGATAAGAATACTATCAATGTTGGAATCATAATTAAGATAACTCCTGCACAAATAACATTCCATTGTCCACCATATGGTCCCATGAACTTATAAAGTGAAGTTGCAAGTGTTCCCATATTATCACCTGGCGCATATAAGAAAGGTGTATAGAAGTCATTATAAATACCAACTCCACGAATTATTATAATTGTAGCTATAGCTGGCTTTAATAGTGGAACTATTAACTTTCTAAATATATAGAAGTATGATGCACCTTCAAGCATTGCTGCTTCATCATTTGAATATGGAATAGAATCCATAAACTGCATCATTATGAAAATACTCATAACATCTGCTCCTAAATATAATACTATTGGAGCCCAAAGACTATTATATAATCCAAGTTTACTCATTATTTGGAATGTAGCAACTTGAGTAGTTACCATTGGTAAAAACATTGGTACCATGTAAACAAGTAATATTGCTTTCTTTAACTTAAAATCAAATCTATGCAATACATATGCAACCATTGCTCCAAGTAAAATTGTACCTGTTAATGAAATTACCATTATGAATGCTGTATTAAAGAAACCTCTCATCATTCCACCTTGTATGAATGCAGTTTTGAAGTTATCTAAATTTAAAAAACTTTGTGGTAATGCTAACTTGTTTGAAGAGTAAAATTCATTATATTCCTTAAATGATGCTAAAAATATAGTTACTATTGGAAGAAGAAATACAATTGATGCTACTATTAATGATAAATATTTTAATGTTTTAAAAAATATACTTTTTGCTCTTAAAGCAAGTACTTCCTTATCCATCCTTGCTTTTGTTGCATTTATTTGAGTGCTACTTTGCATACTCTTTTTCCTCCTTAAAGAATATATTTTGAATTAATGCTACTGCTGCAACTATAAGCATTACTATAACAGCCATTGCTGATGCTTTACCTACTTTATTATAAGTAAACGCTGTCTTAATTGTTTCAATAACAAATGTTGAACTTCCATTTGATCCGCCAGTCATAATATATGGTATTTCAAATACTGAAATTGCTCCTGAAATATTTAATATTAAGTTTAATTGAATAATTCTCTTAACTGAAGGTATATAAATATATCTTATTTTTTGCCAATCTCCTGCACCATCTAGGTCTGCTGCTTCTAAAACTTCATCTGAGATTGATTGTAAAGCCCCTAAGAATATAATAAAGTTATACCCAAAAAATCTCCAAATTGATGTAAATGCTAAAGAGAAATTAACATAATGAGCATCACCAAGCCATTGTCTAATTATACTATCTAATCCTAACATGCTAAGTACAGTATCTAATGTTCCATTCGGTTGGAAGAAGAATAAAAACATTAATGATATTGCAACACCATTGATTAAATAAGGGAAAAAGAACAATGATTTAAAGAAACTTTTACCTTTAATTTTAGAATTAATTATTACTGCAAAAACGAATGCTAAAGCTAACTGTATTAAACCACCAACAAAATAATATAAACTATTTTTTAATACTGAAAAAACTTCTGGATCACTAAATATATTTATATAATTTTCTAGTCCAATAAACGTCTTAGCTCCATAACCCTTCCAATTAGTAAAACTGTAAGATATCATATTTATTGCTGGTAAATATGTAAATACAAACAGTAATGTAAGTGGAATTAGTAAGAATAGTGCTATTATAAATTTCCTTTGTGTTTTGTAACTTACATTTTTAAACACAGTTTCTCCCCCTTTACGACTTCTTTCCTTTAATATTGCTACTCTCTATTTACATTAATTTAGAGACTTTAATATATAAACAATTTAATAATTAGAGGGGAAATCCCCCCTAAATTATTTATATAAATTATTATTTAGATAATTTTTCTTTGTTAGTATTCCATTTATTGTTATAATCTTCAATAACTTTATCGAAATCTGCTCTGCTCTTCTTAGCAGCTATTACAGCATTTTGAATATATTCACCAACCCAGAATTTAGTTCCTGATTCATTAGCTATTTCAGTAGTTAAATCGCTTGCTGCTTGATCTGCTTCTGCTGGATCTGCAAACATTAATTCAACACCAGATTCTTGATACTCTTTAACAACTGGATTTCCAGAAGTAAGATTTTGGTTAGCAGGAATAAATCCACAGCTATCTAAGTAATCTAAAGAGTTAGCAAAGAATATAGCAAAATCTTTAGCTTCTTCTTTATGTTTAGAATATTTGCTTACACCTAAATAGTTATCTGGACCCGCACCAGCTTTTAATTCTCCTGAGTTAGTTGCTGGGAATGGAGCAATTCCAATATCATCAGCATTTGCTTCATTTGCTTCTTGAATTTGTGATACTGCCCACATACCTAAAGTCATCATACCTATTTTACCGTTAGCCATATCAACTTTTGATTGTTCCCAGTTAGTTGTAGCTAAATCTTCTTCAACCCAACCTTCACTAACAAACTTATAAAGGATTTCTAACATATCCCCTGTTGGCTTTCCAGCTGAGAATGGACTTTCCATTTTTCCCATATCTCTATAGTAATATGGATTTCCGTAAATTACTGAAGAAACAGCATCATATTGGCTTAATGGCCACATATCAGCTGAGTTAATAGCTACTGGAACTACACCTTCTTGTTCATTAATTTTTGCTAATGCTTCATATAATTCATCTAAAGTTTTTGGGAATTCATCATATCCAGCTTCAGCAAATACTTTTTTGTTATAAACTACACCATCTGCTCCTAATCCATTTGGAATACCGTAAACTGTATCAGTATTTAAATCAGCTCTTTCACTTACTCCAACATAATCACTATAATCCTCTAATGATCCTAATGGTTCGAAGAATTCTCCTAATTCTTCAGCTTTGAAAGCTGGTAATATATTTAATACATCTCCGTAGTCTTGAGTATTCATTCTTGTTTGAACTATACTTTCATAATCAGTGATTGCTTCCCACTCTATTTTTACACCTTTTTCTTCATAGTACTTATCTGCAACTGTTTTTAACACAGTATCTTTTATATCTGTTCTATGTGTTAAAACCTTTAAAGTAACTTCACCTTTTCCATCTCCACCATCAGAAGCTGTTGATGAACAACCTGCAAAAAGTGATGTGTCTATCCAAATAAAGCTGCACAAATAACACTTAATAATCTTTTTTTCATTGTAATTCTCCCCCTCGAAAATTTATCTTTTTCTTATCATTTAGCAAACGTTTTCCTGTTTACATTCTTTATTTTACAAACTTTTAATTCACTATTCTATGTTTTTGCCATTACATCATAATTTTGATTTATAAATCGTATAATTTATTTATAATTAAATATTTATCTATTAATTTTTGTTAGTTTTTCTAATAATTCTATTTTTATATGTTTTCAAATCACTTTTAAGTATAAAAAAATAGGTAGAACTTATAATTCTACCTATTTTTATAACAACTCAACTCGTTTTAGTCGCTGAGTACACTAAAGTGTACCTTCAACTAACTAAATCTAAGATTTAAAGTTTCAGGCAAGTTCGATTAACTAAATCAAGATTTAGAATCTATTTTAAGGAAACTCGACTCCTTTCAGTCGCTGAGTAAGTTCGATTAACTAAATCAAGATTTAGAATCTCACTTATATGACTGTTATAGTTTTAAATTCGTATTTATCATATCTATGTCTTGCAAAAGAATATTCAAAAGCCTTTCCATTTTCTAAATAAGCAACTCTTTCAACCTCTATAACTGGTTCATCACTTTTTAGCCTCAAATAATTTCTATCATTTTCATTACTTTTATCTGCCCTAATAGTTGAATGTGCACTTTGTATTTTTAATCCTAGCTTATTTTTAATATATGAATATATTGATCCTTCAACATCATCAATTTTTATACCTGGAATTATATTTATTGGCATATATGTTTTTTCAATAACTATTGGTTCGTCATCAACATACCTAACCCTATTTATTAGATATACAAAACTGTTCTTTTCAATCTTCAACATATTAGCAATCTTATTATCAGCATTAATTACTGTGAATTTTAATACCTTACTTGTAACCTTATGTCCTATATTATTATATGTTAATCCTGAAAATTGCTTTTTATCTATTATTCTATTTATCTCTTTTTCAGTAATATCCTTAATAAAGGTACCAGATCCTCGCCTTTTAACAATTAACCCTTCAGAAACTAATAGATCCAAAGCCTTTTTTACAGTCATTTTACTTACATTATATTTTTCACATATACCTTTTTCAAATGGTAATCTTTTATTAGGTTTATATACACCTTTAAGCATATCTTCCTTAATATCAATTGCTATGATTTCATATTTATTCATTTAGCACTTCCCTTGTAATTATTATTTAAAATAATACCTTATTTAATTTCAATAGGTAGTTCCTGCTTTTGAAGAAAGTTATATAAAGCCCCTAACTTGTTAGCATCATTTCCATAGATACATTTTCTTATTACTGGTATAACAGTTGCATATTCATTAGTATCTAATATCTCTTTAACCTTATTTGTAATATCATCAATTATACCTTTTCTTTCAGAAACTGCTCCACCTAAAATTACAGTTTCTGGATCATATGTGTATTGTATATTAATTATCCCTATAGCCATATAAGTAAAAAATTTATTAACTTCTTCAATGGCAATTTCATCTCCTGAATCATATAATTCAAATGCTTTTCTACCATCAAAGTTATTAATATCTAACCCTTTTCTTTTTGCTATTGCCTTAGCTAGTGCAAAAGTTGATCCAACATCGCTCCATACTAAAAGCTTATTTTTATCTACGTCACAATCAACTATACAATATCCAAATTCACCACCGTGCATATGTGCACCTGTATGTATTCTTTTATTTTTTACAATAGCACCACCAATTCCAGTTCCACAAACAATAAATGCAGAATCATCATTATCTTTAGCTGCACCTAACCAACATTCACCTAAAGCTGCACAATTTGCATCATTTTCTATTTCAACTTTTAGCCCTGTTTTTTCTTGTAATACTTCTTTAAAGTTAATTCCATAAATATATGGTATAGCACTTTTACTCTTTATGCTTCCTTCTACTGAATCAACAGCACCTGGTGCACTTATTGCTATACCTTCTAATAAAAATTGTTCTTTATAAGTTTCAACTAAGGACGCTAATTCTTCAAAAAACTCCTCTAGAGTTTTAGAAATTCCAATTTTACCACTAATCAATATTTGTCCTAAATCTGTTATTACTGACCATTTAACAGCTGATCCCCCAATATCATATACCATATAATTTGCCATTTTTATCCCTCCATAAGTAAACGAAATCATCAACTTCCTTTAATAAGTATATACTTTATTTTTATCGTTGTCTATACTTTTGTTTATTTGTTTATTTGTTCATTCCATTTCAGATTAATTTCATTTATCAATCTATCTATATCGTCTTCAATTATAAATTTCTGAACAAATGCAGCATCTATTCCACATTCTTTTTTTATTTGTAAAAACTCATCTTCTAATCTAGCTACCTCCATTGATTGCTTACTGATATAATCTGAATAAGTTATTATTGGAATATTTAATTCACCTAGTTTCTCTAATACTTCTTTTGCCTCCTTATCTTCTTTCAAAGGAGACATTATGTTAACTGCATTTGCATATCTATTGTTTTCAAATATAAATTTTAAAAATGCCTTTGCTGTATCTGGATTATCAGTCGTATTAGAAACAGCATACATATAATCGCCATAAACTTTTATAGTGTTAGTTTCTGGTATAGGAAACATCCCTAATGAATCTATATTCATACCCATATCTTCTAACTGATATATAAAATCTGAATTCCAAATTGCCATTGCAATTTTTCCTTCACTCATATCATTTTTAAATTGTTGCCAATCATAATTAAATAGATCTTCTTCGGCATACCCTCTATTAACAATTTCACGTACTAAACTTAAAGACTTGTACAATCCGCCATTGCTATCCATTATCTGCCTATTTTCATTCATAACATCATTTGATAAATTATTATCAAACAAATGTGGTATAATATCTGTCCATAAATCCATAGTCCACGACTGTCTGTAATTAATAGCAATAGGAGTTATGCCCAACGCCTCTATCTTGTTACATGCTTGAAACAATTCATCTATTGTAGTTGGTAATCTATCTATATTTGCCTGTTTAAAGATATCCTTATTGTAAATTATCCCTTGCCATGTTATAGATGTGTTTAAGCAATACAAACTATAATCATTACCAGTTCCCATAAAATAATTATAAATATTAGAATCATTAAATCCTAAATCATCTAATGCTAAAAAATAATTTCTATATTCATTTTTTGAAATTGTTGATGGAACTAATGTTACATCTGGTAACTCACCAACCGATGCTTTTCTTTGTAATATAGATTGTGCATCACCAATTAGCTCTAGAGTTACATTAACCTTTGGGTTAATTTCCTCAAATTCTTTTATTAATGCTTCAATTTCTACACTCTTATCAGTTCTATTGCTTACAAAGGTAATATTCCCTTCTAAATTATCACTTACTTTAATTTCAGTGTTAAAATTCATTCCTATAAACAAAACACCCATTCCTATTATTGGAATCACCAAAGCAATTAATATTAAAATGATCATTTTTTTATTATTGCCCATATTAATCATATCTCTACCCTACCTTGCTATACTCTTCTCTCTAGCCTTGTTATTTCTGAAGTTATTTGGTGTTGTTCCTGTAATTTTCTTAAAAGCTCTTCCAAATGTAATAGAATCATTATATCCAACGCTTTCAGCTACTTCATATATCTTTAAATTTGTTGTAACTAATAATTCCTTTGCTCTTTTGACTCTATAGTTTGATAAGAATTCATAAAAACCTTCTCCAGTTTCTTTTTTAAATAGTTCTGATAAGTAATTTTGACTTAAAAATACTTCATCAGCTACATCCTTTAAGGTTATATTATTATTGAAGTTCTTTGTTATAAATTGAATTGCTAATTTAATTGATGTTGCACTGTATAAATTTTTATCATCTTCTAATATATCTGATAATTCATTTAAATCATCAACATAGTACTTTTTTGAATTTTTATTGTATAACATTTTCTCCTTAACTTTTCTAACTAATTTAGAATGCTCTCTTACTTCCCAAATTTTATTAGTACATTCTAATATAAATACGCTTATTCCATTTTCTATAAATACATTAGATTTCTCATCAATTAGATTTGTTACATCGCTAATATTACTTATTTCATTTCCATTAAAATAGAAAACTATATAAACGTTATCATTATAAAGAAAATATATATATTCAATTTTATTATTATTAGAAACTTCTTTAAAATAACTATTTAATAATTTATTATTAAACTCTTTTTCTTCTTTATTTATCGGAAGTACGACCATTTGATAGTAATAACCTTCATCTAATTGAATATTTTCTAATAAACTTTTATCTGTTCTTATATTAATATCTGAGTTTGAAAATAATAAATGTTTAAAAAAATCCTTCTTTATGACTTCAATAGATTTAGTCATAATTTTATCTTTTTTCTTTAATTCTTCAATTTTTATTTCAACTTCTTCTACAACCTTTTTTAATTCATCCTTTTTGATTGGTTTTAATAAATAATTAAATGCTCCATATTTCATAGTATCTCTAACATATGTAAATTCATCATATCCACTTAACACTAGAAATATTGGTGGATGCTTTAATTCTTTATTAGCTTTTTCTACGAATTGTATTCCGGTCATAATTGGCATTTTAATATCAGTTATTACTAAATCAACTTGTCCATCATTTTCCTTTAAATATTCAAATGCTAACAATCCATTCTGAAAATCTCCAACTATTTCATGATTTTCAAATAATTTATTCAATATTTTTATTAAACCCATTCTAATAATTTTATCATCATCTACAACAATTATTCTCATAAACCCTCCTAATATTGAATATTTTTGAAATTTCCTATATATTTAAATTAACACAAAATTTATGATATGAAAATATTTTTTTTAATAATAGGGGATTTTATGATTTTAGATAAAAATTTATCAATAAAAAAACTTACAATTTTAACATTTATTATTATGTATTCTTTATTTTTTATAATGACTATAATTAATCTCTATTCATATTCACGCTATGAGTTTAGTAAAAATGATAAGCTTATTAAAAATTTTAATACAACTCTTAGTCAACAGCTTTACGAAAAGTTTAATAATCTTTCTGAAGTATCAAAATACCCTTTAATAATACCAGAAATAGATAAGTTACATTCTACTTTAACTTCAGATGAAAAATATGATATAGCTGATTATAATTATTTAAATTATCTTTGTGAAATGATGCTTATTCAAAGCAAATCAATAAATGGTGCTTTTATTTATAATTTATCTGGTGAAGGTGTTTTTTCATCTAGAAATACAACTAATTCTATAATAAAAAATGCCTCTTCAGAAGAATGGTTTTCTAATGCTTTAAATGATTCTAATGCAATTACATTTTTACCAAATATGAAATCAGAAGATATTTTTCAATATACTTCATCTAATAATAATTCATTAATTGGTGTAGCTCGTCAAATAATTAATTTAAAAACTCAAGAAATTACAGGTATCTTATTATTAACGCTTCCTATAGATGAGCTATTGGATATATTAACTAAAGATTTACCTTATGATAATCAAATTCTTTCTTTATATACTCCTAATGGTGATTTAATAATATCAAATAATTATGAAATCAATTTCACTCAGTATTTCAAAGATTTTAATTTCATTAGCAATTCACCAGTTATTAAAACAATTACTAATATAGATCCATATGTAACTACATCTAATACAATACCTTTAACTAATTGGATACTATTAAGTGCAATACCTAATACATCTGTATATACTATTAACAGTTTATATATTTTCTCTTTTGTTACTAACATTGTATTTTGTTCTATATTGTTTTTAGTTTTATACAATTTATTTATTCAAAGAATATTTAACCCTATTAATTATCTCATAGATAATATGGATAAAAGTAATATTGAAAGTAATTTATCATCCGAATTGTTATATGAAAGAGAAGATGAAATTGGTATTTTGGTTAAATCCTATAATGAAATGAAAAGCCGTATACATGATTTAATAAATATTAATTATAAAAATAAAATAGAACAAAAAGATTTAGAACTGAAACAACTTCAAAATCAAATTAATCCACACTTTATTTACAATACCTTAGAATCGATTCATATGATGGCTGAACTTAATGATGATGAAGAAACGTCTATAATGGCTGAATACTTTGGTTCAATCATAAGATATAGTATGAATAGAAAAGTTAATACTGTTAAGCTTAGAGAGGAACTTAATATAATAGATAATTATATTTACTTACAAAAGATACGCTTTGATCAATTATTTATTATTGAAAACTTAATTACTGAAGATGTAATGGAATGTGAAATAATAAAAATGATTATTCAACCACTTATTGAAAATGCAATTTATCATGGTTTGAGTGAGTGTAGTAGTAATGGAAAAATAATTATACAAGGACAAAAAGTATGTAACCAACTTCTTTTAACTATTTCTGATAATGGAATTGGTATAGACACTGATACTCTTAAAGATTTAAATGACTATATAAATGATAAAAACAATAAATTTAAAGGCATTGCTTTAAGGAATATTAATAGACGTTTAAAGCTTAATTATGGTGAAAAATATGGACTTGAAATATTTAGTGTCTTAGGTAAAGGAACATCAATGGTTTTAACTTTACCTTATATTGTTAAATAAATTACTTTAAAGTTAAAATAAGCTGAGAAAATAAATCTTCTCAGCTTATTTATATATTATGAAATTTTTATGATCTTACTTAATCATTTTTCTTTCTTTTTGTTAACCCAATACCTCCAACTAAAGCACCTAAAGCTGCTACTACAGCTATAGCACTATTTACTCCACCTGTTTGTGGCAATTTATTATTTCCATTCCCATTGTTTCCATTGCCATTATTACCATTATTTCCACCATTATCTGGTTTTACTGGCTCTGTTGGTTTATTTTCATCTTCATCTGGTGTTGGTACTGTATCTTCAACTTTGCTTGAATCAACAGCTCTAATATTATCGAAATAAATTGTTGAATCAACGTCGGCATTATCTACTGTATTACAATAAATTGCAAATCTTTCAATACTACTTGGATCAAAGATTGCTCCTTCATTTTTAGGTGTTAGCTCTTCAAATTTTAATGTTAATTCTTTTGCTTCATTACCAGCAACAAAATCATTTAAATACCATTCAAAGTCTTGTCCATATGATCTTACTTGAATTACTAACTTTTGTCCTTGTCCATCTGGATTAATCCATAATCTTAATGCATCATATTGTGACCAATCATTTTCTAAGTTTTTAGTAATACCTGCATACCCTTCTGAAATCTTCGAAGTGTTAATTTTATAATTAAATGCTAATCCATATGTGCCGTTATTGTGCTCATTTAACTCTGTAGTAAGTGTAGGACTTACTGAACATCCTGCACCTTGATCAGTTGTCCATTTTTGCTTTAATAAAGCTTCCTCTCCCATGTAACTTTCAAAATCATCTACTAAATTTACAGCCTCTTCTGATTCTTCAATATTGAATATAACATTAATAGTATTTAATGGTTCTTTTTCCTTATTACCTACTAATTCAATAGTCCCAATAGTTTCACCAATTTTATCTAATAATTTTTGATCTATATCAGCTTTGAAAACTCCATCTTCTTCTACAGCCTTTAAAGTTTTAATTTTCTTACCTTCGCTGTCTCTTATTACAAAACTTATCTTCTCATCAACATTTTTAACACTTGCTGTTATTGTCGTTGGGTTTAATACACGACTTCCTGATGTAGGAGAAGTAATAAATCCATAGGAATATGCTTCTTCTACCGAAGTATTAGCCTCTGCAAAGTTAGCATTGCCATCTGCAAATATTGATGAATCTTCGTTATAGTAGTCAATAAACTCGTTAATCATTTCATGACCTTTTGTTTCACTTACCATATATGGTGCAAAAACATTTCCTTCATCAAAATTTGCCCATGACATAAAGTATGGCATTGATGATTCTCCAACAATATCTGATACATTTTGGAACCATTGTTTATTTGCATTTCCACTTACAGGCATACATCCATAATTTATTCTTATACCTGTTTCTGATAAAGCAGCCAACTTACCTTTTTCATCTGCAATACCTTGTACAAGTTCTATTGTTTCTTTTAACGTGCTCATCCAAGGATCAGTAGAAGCATCTTCTGATGGATTATCATGATACATATCAAAAGCAATTATATCTATAAATTCATCCCCTGGATATCTTGATAAATAATCTGCCTCATCTACAAATGGCCCATTTGGAGAATAAACATATAAGAAATTATTTATTTCTTTATCATCTCTTAAATATTCAACAGTATATCTAAATAGATTTTTATAAGCTTCTTCATCACAGAATGCTTTACCCCACCAGAACCAACTTCCATTGTTCTCATGAAAAGGTCTAAATAATACTGGAACATCTTCTTTTGCTAATTCATGTGCATATTCTGCTATCATATCTAAATATCCAGTATAAACTTCATTTAAATCCCCACCTGGCATAATTCTTGCAACTACGTTACCTGTCGTAACTCCTGGTGTATATCCATAGTAATCATAATCTCCATTTTCATCCACACCTTTTTCTGCTACTAAAGCAAAGTTTGGCATATGTGCAGACATTGTTATAATTGATCCTTCTTTTGCCGCTTCTGCATTTAACTTAGCTGCCTTTTGTGGCAGAGTAAGTCCTGCAGCTTCCTCTTCTTCAGTTAATTGAAGTTCATTTCCTGTTAATGATAATGTATCTATACCTATCATACCTGAAATTGATCCTGTTAAATCTTTTGTATCAGAATTTGTTAATTTATCCTTTAACACAGCTTTATGATGAGTATCATTTTGATGTCCATAAATTACATTTTCAGTTTTACCAATACCTTTTAAATATGAATATAAATCTGCTGTTGTTTCACTAGCATTAGAATCTACTAACTTAACAGAAGATTTTATATCTAAATCTGAAAGATTTAATTTCTTTTGTTCTGTTGTGACTGCAGTTTTTTCTACATACACCTCATCTTTTTTTACTTGTCCTAATTCTATATTATCAATATAAATATTCCCTTTATAATCTGTATTAGATCCAATAACACTTAATGTTATTCCATCAATTTCAGTATTTTTTGCATTAAATTCAATAGTTACTGGAATTTTACTTAATCCATTACCAATATCCTCTGCAAGTTCCCTGTCCACCTTACCTTCATCATTAGCTACACCATCAATAAATAACTTAGCCTTAAATAATCCAGATATCATTTTATCTGTTTCATAAATTAAATCAAAAGTTATCTTATTATATCCATTAAAATCAAGTTTTTCTTCATTATATTTCTTTTCAATTTTAACTTCACTCCAGCTTAAAGACTTATATTCAGAAAAATCTAAGGCCATTTTTAAAGAACCATCACCTACAGTAGTATCATGTTCTACTTCAACATCTTTTTTATAATCCCAAGTTCCACCAAAATTCCATCCATCTAATCCGTCACTAAAATCAAATTTTAATTTATTTACTTCTGGAAGTGGTGTTTCTTCACCTGAACTAACTTTTCCTGTTACTTTGAAATTATCTATATAAATATAATCACTATAACTACTTGGTTGTCCAATAATAAGTATTAATAACTCTCCAATACCATCAATTTTTGTCTCTATATTTCCTGTAAATGTATATTTAGATAATCCATCACCATTGTCAACAAAATTATCTGCAACAACTGTAGCTATATCTGTTTCTTTCCAATTATATCCGCTATCACTTACTGTTCCTCTTAATTTTAAAGTTCCAAGTGTATCTAGTTTATCTGTTGGAATTAAAACATCATAACTTACAGTAGCTCCTACTAACTTTTCTTCACTATTATATCCAAATTTTAATACCTGCCTATTTTCATCCCATTTATCATCACCTGTAAATGCTGGTTTGAATTTTAACATCTCATTTTCAATCGAGGTTTCTATCTCATCATCAAAGTTTACTGTTGCATTATATGGCTTCATACTATCAACAGAAAAATCATTAGTATAAATTATTTTTCCTGCCTCAGATTGAACCTCATAATTATTAACATTTAAACTATTAGTTGCATAAACTACTGTTTGAAATTGACTTACTGCTACTGAAGTTGCTAATACTAAAGCTGCTAATCTTTTATTTATCGTAAATTTCATTACTTTCTCCCCCTATTTTATGTGTTACTTTAACCCCATATTAAAACGTTATCAAAGATTATGAATAATTATCTATCTATTAAAGATCTACACCTCCCCCCTAAATAATTAGGGTTATATTACTTTAATTCTATTTTCTTATGTAATTATTTACAATCTCAATATATCTACAAATGAATTATCGCTAATAATTAATAATAATTGTTAATAATTCATAAAATTTAAAGCTATTTAAATATTAGCATTATTATTGAAATTTATAATCATCAATATAAGTTTCTAATATATTAAATAGCTTTACTTGTAATTTTTATAATCTCTTATTCAGCAGTTAAATGTATTAACTTTGATGAATAATCTCCATATAAAGAAACATTAATTCCAGCATACATTAATGCTCCTCCCGAAATTACTTCACCACTTTCTTCAACTTTATACATTTTATCTTCCACTAAACCTTTTAGTTTAATTCTTCTACTGTGATAATTTGGTCTTCCAAGAACTTGTACACAAGTTACTAATACTTCATTTTTATCTTTAGATACAACTTCCCAAGCATCAAAGCCATGATTTTCTGAGAAGTTTTCTATACGATAATAATCTCCTCTTCTTATTAAATCATTATACTTATGATACATTTTAACTTGAGACGGTATCATTTCTCTATCTTTTTCTGGTATTCTAGTTACATCTAATTCATATCCAAATGTTCCTGCTAATGCCACATGACCTCTAGTTTCAAAAGGTGTAGTTCTTCCTACTGTATGGTTAGGACAATCACTTACATGTGCCCCCATCACTGAAAGTGGATAAACCATTGAAGTTCCTTCTTGAATTTTTAATCTTTCAATAGCATCGGTATCATCTGAACACCAAATTTGTGGACTATAGTATAGCATACCTGGATCAAATCTTGCTCCACCACCAGAACAATTTTCTAGTAATATATGTGGAAAATCAGTAGTCAATCTATCCATCATTTCATAAACTGCCAACATATATCTATGGAATAATTCACCATGTTTTTCTGGTGACAATGCTAAACTTCCTAAATCAGTTAACTGCCTATTCATATCCCATTTTACATAAGTTATATTTGCACTTGAAAGAACCTTTTTTATACTTTCATATATATAATCTACTACCTCTTGTCTAGATAAATCTAATACATATTGTTCCCTACATAATGCTGGCTCACGGCCTTCAATATGAATACACCAATCTGGATGTTCCCTAAATAAATCTGAATTTGGTGAAATCATTTCTGGTTCAAACCATATTCCAAATTCCATTCCTAATTTATTAACTTCATCTACAAGATTCTTTAATCCACCTTGAATCTTTTCTTCGTTAACTATCCAGTCACCTAATGAAGAATTATCACTATTTCTCTTTCCAAACCATCCATCATCCATAACAAGCATTTCTATTCCTAATTTTGAAGCTTCTTTTGCTATAGATAATAATTTTTCTGTATTAAAATCAAAATAAGTTGCTTCCCAGTTATTTATAAGTATTGGTCTTTTCTTATCTTTAAATTGCCCTCTAATTAAATTATTTCTATATAAATCATGGAAAGTTCTTGTCATCTTTCCTATACCTTTATTTGAATATACCATTACTACTTCTGGTGCTACAAACTCTTGTCCTTCTTCTAAACCCCAAGCAAAATCTTCTGGATTTATTCCCATAACTACTCTTGTTGTATCAAATTGACATCCTTCAACTTGAGTAAAGAAATTTCCTGAATAAACAAAATTAAATCCATAAACATTTCCACTTTCATCAGTAGCATCATTATCTAAAAGAGCTATAAATGGATTATCTTGATGACTTGATTCTCCTCTAATACTAGATACAGTTTGTTTACCATAGCTTATCTTCTTTCTTGAAATATGTCTTTCTCTTGCCCATGATCCATGAAGAGAAATCATATCATAATTTACTCCATCAAAATCCACACAAGTTGATAGCACTTTAGTAAGAGTTACTGGATTATTAGAACAGTTCTTTACTCTTATACTTCTAGTTATTACATCTACACTTTCAAATGTTGTATATACTAAAACTACTTCTAAATTTAAATCTTTATCTAAACATGTTATTTCTAAAGTTGTACATTCATTTTCATCTCCAAAAGTAGCAGGAAGTCCTTTTAATGATTTCTTTCCTTTAAATATTTCATGAGATACGTATTGCAGTTTACAAGCTGTATGTCCATTATTATCTCTTACTTGCAAACATGATTCTCTAAAGTCGCCTATACCATGTGTTGAATATTCCATTGGGAAGCTATCATAAAATGATACTCTATCTCTATTATTTTTTGATGGTACATATGGCGGCTCATCTATACGCAATAAATAATTAACGTTTTCATCAACTATCTTATTTCCAAAATAAACATGTCCAACAAATTGTTCCTCATCTACTATTGCTATAATATAAGATGTATCTTTTGAATCTAATTTAAATACTTTATGTTTTTCTATAAATCTTATACTCATACTCTTCTCCCCTAATTATTATATATTATTATCACAAAATTAATTTTCAACTCTAACTTATTATAGTTACCTCCTTAAATCAATATTATTTAAAATCTTATTAATATTAATCGATATTACTGATTTTTTGTTTATATTACCACCAAAAAGCCATTAATAATACCATAATAATTTCATTAAAAACATAAAAAAACTGTATAAAAACTACTTATAGTTTTTATACAGTTTAACTTTTATCTATTACTTCCTAAAAATACTGCTGCTAAAACTCCTGGGCCTGCATGAGCACCTACAACATTTCCAACATAATTTATAATTACATTCTTAAATTTTACTTCTTCTAAAATCATATCTCTTAAAGTTTCTGCTTCTTCTAAGCAATCACCATGACATATATATAATATTTCATTTTCAGTATCTACAGCTTTTTCTCTAACTTCATTTACTAAAAATCTTAATGCCTTCTTCTTACCTTTAATTTTTTCACCTTGAATCAATTTACCTTCATCATCTAAAAATAAAGTTGGCTTAATATTTAAAAGACCCCCAATAGCAGCAGTTGCACCTGAAATACGTCCACCTCTTTTTAAATGATTTAAATCATCTATTAATATGGAATGTATTACTTTTCTCTTATTTTCTTCTAGCCAATTAACTATTTCTTCAGCCCCTATTCCACTATCTCTCATTTCACATGCTTTAGCTACTAGTAACCCTTGACCAACAGAAACACTTAATGAGTCAACTAAATAAATATTTGCATTTGGATATTCATCCATTAAATTATTCTTTGCTATATTAGCACTATTAAATGTCCCACTTAAATTTGATGATAATGATATATATATAATTGAATCTCCATTTTTTATATATTTAATAAATTCTTCTTCAAACTCATGAGCATTTATTTGAGATGTTGTCGGTGTTGCTCCTTCTCTCATCTTATTATAAAAATCTTTATAACTTAAAGTTTCACCTAAATCATCTTTTATTGCTTGTCCATTTAAATTTAATATTAATGACAATAATCCTATATTATTATTTTTTATATAATCTCTTGTTAAATCACATGCTGAATCCGTTATTATCTTTATTCCCATAATTTTAATCCTCCACTAACTTTATAATAGCTGTGTTTTGTTTTGTAAAGAAATTATATATGTAAATATTAAAATTGTCAAATGTTTTGATATTCAAACTATATACACAAAAAAGAGAGGGATTCCCCCTCTCCTAAAATACTATTTTATTAAAGATTCACCTGACATTTCAGCTGGAACATCTAATCCCATAACTGTTAACATTGTTGGTGCTATATCAGCAAGTTTTCCATCCTTTAAAGACTTACCTTCTGTGTGGTTAGATACCCATACAAATGGAACTGGATCAGTTGTGTGAGCTGTAAATGGATTTCCTGTTGTTAAGTCAATCATAGTTTCAGCATTTCCGTGGTCAGCAGTTATAAATACTGTTCCATCTAATTCTAAAACTTTATCAACTACTCTTCCTAAGCATGTATCAACAGCTTCAACAGCAGCTTTAGCAGCTTCCATTACTCCAGTATGTCCAACCATATCTGGGTTAGCATAGTTTAATATAATCATGTCATACTTATCTGAATCTAATCTCTTTATTAATTCATCAGTTAATTCTGGTGCACTCATTTCTGGTTTTAAGTCATAAGTTGCAACCTTTGGAGATGCAATAAGAGCCCTATCTTCACCTTCGTTTTCTTTTTCAACACCACCGTTGAAGAAGAATGTAACGTGAGCATATTTTTCAGTTTCTGCTATTCTTAATTGATTTAATCCCTTAGAAGCAACATATTCACCTAAAGTATTAGTTATTGCTTCTGGTCTGTAAGCAACTTCAACACCTTCTAAAGTCTTATCGTATTGAGTCATTGTTACAAATACTAAATCTAAAGTTTCTCTTTCAAATCCAGCAAATTCTTTATCGTTTATAGCTCTAGTTATTTCTCTAGCTCTATCAGGTCTGAAGTTAAAGAATACTACTGAATCCCCATTCTTTATTGTTCCAGTTGGAGCTCCATTTTCTTCGATAACGCATGGTAATACGAACTCATCTGATTTGTTATCAGCATAAGATTTTTCCATACATTCAACAGCAGATGTAGCAGTTTCACCTTTTCCAAGTACCATTGCATCATAAGCTAATTGTACTCTTTCCCATCTGTTATCTCTATCCATTGCATAGTATCTTCCTGAAATAGAAGCAATTTTACCTACTCCGATTTCAGCCATGTAGTTTTCTAATTCAACAACGAAGTCTTTTCCTGAACCTGGAGCAACGTCTCTACCATCCATAAAGCAGTGAACATATACATTTTTAACTTCTTGTTCTTTAGCTAATTTTAATAATCCTTTTAAGTGATCTATATGAGAGTGAACTCCACCATTAGATAATAATCCCATTAAGTGTAATGCACTATTATCTTTTTTAGCATTTTCCATAGCTTTTAATAATGCTTCATTTTTAAAGAATCCACCTTCGTTTATTTCTTTAGTTATTCTTGTTAATTCTTGGTATATAATTCTTCCTGCACCAATATTTAAGTGTCCTACTTCTGAATTACCCATTTGTCCATCTGGTAATCCAACAAACATTCCGCTTGCTTGTAATTCTGAGTGAGGATAGTTTGCAACTAATTTATCAAAGTTTGGTTTATTAGCAGCTGCAACTGCGTTTCCATCACCTTCTGGAGCAATTCCAAATCCATCTAATATCATTAACATTACAGGTTTCTTAGCCATAATTCCCTCCAAATATATAAATACTTTTTAGTTTCAAAAAGACTTATAACCTTGTGAGTTTCATCATATAGCTTAAGTCCTCTCTGAATCTCACTCGTCATTAGTATTCTTATTGAACCATTTTTATTATACTATAATTATTATTTCTAAACAATATAGATACTTTTTTGTAAACGATTGTCTAAAAAATTTTCTGATAATTTATTTTTAGCATTTTTATCAATAATTATTTTATTATTTATTAAAGTCACTTAATATTTATTTCTTTTCATATAATGAATTAGAATATCTACAAAGGATGGTTTATTATGAAAAAGCTTTTAATTTATATTATAATTCTAGCAATAACTCTAATTGTGACATTAAATCTCTTTGTATTTTATAACAATTCTTCGCTATCAAATACTTTAAATAATTCAGATAATATTAGGAATACAATAACTGAGCTTGATAACTTTAAAACTACAATAACTGAAATGAGTGATTCTCAAGAATCTTTTATAGTAACAGGCAATTCAAAATATAAAGATGATTATGAAACTAACTTAAACAATGCTTATGATTATTCAGATACACTTTTAAATAATGGAATAATATCAACAGAAGATAAAAATACACTTGTTGATTTAATTAAAGATTATGATTCCATAAATCAAACAATTTTTGATAGTAGTATAACTTATCCTGCTTCAAAAGATTTTGAAACCCTTGTTACCAATTCTAATAATGCTAAGTTAAAAATTCTTCACTCTGTTAGTAATCTTATAGCTGCTCATAGGGATTCTCTTGAAAAATCATCAAATAATATTTCGCAATCCATTGGTAATCAAAAAACTTTTATAAGTTGGATTAGTAGTATCTTTACTGCTTTAATGGCTATTCCTCCACTACTTGCAAAAAAATTCATAAATAACTCTAAGAATATTAGTAATAGTTTTACTTCCTTAACATCAACTAATACAACTAATTCTAATAGTAATGATGAATCTTCAACTTTATCTGATTCAATTAGTACATTAGAAACATTTTTCAACTTTCAAAATAATGCTGAGGAAATAAAAGAAGTACGAAACCAATTAATTCAAAATGCTACATTAATTAATTATTTGAATGTTGTCGACTTTAACAATTTAGAAATGTCAAAAAACTATAATGATTGTAAAAATGAATTATCATCAATCATTAATGAATTTATTAATATTGAAAAGAAATGTTTAGAGAATTCATCAATAGATATATGTAATGAAATAGAATCAATAAAATTAGCCTTAGATCAACTTTCAAATTCTATAAACAATTTATATAACTATAATGAATATATGATTAATATAAGTAAAATACTTCTTAAGAAAACTATTGATTCTAAATAATTTAATAAAAAAAGAAATCCCTAGCAGAGGATTTCTTTTTTTTATTAAATTCTAGTAGTTTACGATTTGAGCAAAATCAGTAGCAACTAAACTAGCTCCACCAACTAAAGCTCCATCGATATCAGATTGAGCCATTTGAGCTTTTATAGTTCCTGGCTTAACTGATCCACCATATTGGATTCTTACTTTGTTAGCAACTTCTTGACCAAACATTTCAGCAACAACGCTTCTTACAGCCATTATTGTTTCGTTTGCTTGCTCATCTGTAGCAGTCTTTCCTGTTCCGATAGCCCAGATTGGTTCGTAAGCTATAACAACTTTTTCTGCTAATTCTGGTGATAAACCTTCTAAATCAGCTTTGATTTGAGCTCCAACAACTTCGTTAGTTGTTCCATTTTCTCTTTGCTCTAAAGTTTCTCCACAGCAAAGGATTGGAGTTAAGTTGTGAGCGAAAGCAGCTTTAACTTTCTTGTTTAAAGCTTCATCAGTTTCGTTGAAGTATTCTCTTCTTTCACTATGTCCTAAAACAACATAGCTAACTCCCATAGCTTCTAACATTCCTGGAGCAACTTCACCAGTGAAAGCTCCTTTTTCTTCAAAGTGCATGTTTTGAGCAGCAACTTTGATGTTTGATCCTTCAACTGCTTTTAATACAGCATCTAAACAAACAAAAGTAGGGCAAACTACTACATCACAAGTAGCATCCTTAACTAATGGTTTTAATTCATTTATAACTTTAACAGCTTCTTCTGGAGTGTAGTGCATCTTCCAGTTTCCAGCGATAATAGCTTTTCTCATTGTATTCACCTCTATAAAAAATTTTTCAAAATTTTAATTAATAATTAAGTTAGAAACTGCTAATGCAGTTTCTAAAAAATATATTTTTCTAAAGTCAGCCAAAGCAGACTTTATTACTTAACTATTAACAGCTCTTATTTATCGTTTAAAGCAGCGATTCCTGGTAAAGTTTTACCTTCTAAGAATTCTAATGAAGCTCCACCACCTGTAGAGATGTGAGTCATTTTGTCTCCGAATCCTAAGATGTTAACAGCAGCAGCTGAGTCTCCTCCACCGATAACTGTTGTAGCATCTGCATCGGCCATAGCCTTAGCAACAGCAATTGTTCCTTTGTTGAAGTTTTCGAATTCGAATACTCCCATTGGTCCGTTCCAGATAACAGTCTTAGCATCTTTAATTGCGTCAGCATATAAAGCTTCTGTCTTAGGTCCGATATCTAATCCCATGAATCCAGCTGGAATGTTTTGATCTTCAGTAACTGTAGCTTCAACATCCTTGAATCCATCAGCAATTCTGTGGTCTACTGGTAATAAGAATTTAACACCGTTAGCTTCAGCTTTAGCTATCATTTCCTTAGCGTAGTCCATTCTATCATCTTCACATAAAGAAGTTCCGATTTCATATCCTTGAGCTTTTAAGAATGTGTAAGCCATTCCTCCCCCAATGATGATTGTATCAACTTTTTCTAATAAGTTGTTGATAACAGCTATTTTATCAGAAACCTTAGATCCACCTAATATAGCAACGAAAGGTCTAACTGGGTTGTTTACAGCTTCCCCTAAGAATTTTAATTCTTTTTGGATTAAGTATCCGCATACAGCTGTATCTACAAACTTAGTAACACCTTCAGTTGAAGAGTGAGCTCTGTGAGCAGTTCCGAATGCATCATTAACGTAGATATCACATAAAGAAGCTAATTCCTTAGATAATTCTTCTCCGTTCTTAGTTTCTTCTTTTCTGCATCTAGTGTTTTCTAATAATACAACGTCTCCGTCTTTCATATCAGCAACAGCTTTTCTAGCATTTTCTCCAACAACTTCTTCATCTCTAGCGAAAACAACTTCTTTACCTAACATTTCGCTTAATCTTACAGCAACTGGTGCTAAAGTCTTAGAAGCATCTTTTCCTAAGTGAGAGCAAAGTATAACTTTAGCTCCATTTTCAACTAAGTACTTGATTGTTGGAAGAGCTCCTACTAATCTATTTTCATCAGTGATAACTCCATCTTTTAATGGAACGTTAAAGTCACATCTTACTAAAACTCTTTTACCGTTAACTTGAACATCTTCAATTGTTTTCTTATTAAAGCTCATTCTTTTCACCTCATAATTTATTCATAATTTTATCTATAATTTTAAAATAGGCCCGGTCTTATAAGTATGCCTTAGAGACCGGACCCATTTTAGGATCTTATAAGAGTGCTTTTGTAAGCATCTAATCCGTATATATAATTATCTATTAAAAATTAAGCTAATTCAGCGAAGTATTTAATAGTTCTAACCATTTGGCTAGTGTATGAGTTTTCGTTGTCATACCATGAAACAACTTGAACTTGGTATAATCCTTCTCCGATTTCAGATACCATTGTTTGAGTTGCATCGAATAATGAACCGTATTTGATTCCGATGATGTCTGAAGAAACTAATTCTTCTTCAGTGTAACCGAATGATTCGTTAGAAGCAGCTTTCATAGCAGCATTGATTCCTTCTACAGTTACATTTTCACCCTTAACAACTGCAACTAAGATTGTGCTTGATCCAGTTGGAACTGGTACTCTTTGTGCAGAACCGATTAATTTTCCGTTTAATTCTGGAATAACTAATCCGATAGCTTTAGCAGCTCCAGTTGAGTTAGGTACTATGTTAACAGCCCCAGCTCTAGCTCTTCTTAAATCACCTTTTCTTTGAGGACCATCTAAGATCATTTGGTCTCCAGTGTAAGCGTGGATTGTTGACATTATTCCTGATTGGATTGTAGCGTAGTCATTTAAAGCTTTAGCCATTGGAGCTAAGCAGTTTGTAGTACAAGATGCAGCTGAAATTATGTTATCTTCAGCAGTTAATATATCTTGGTTTACGTTGAATACAACTGTTGGAAGGTCGTTTCCAGCTGGAGCTGATATAACAACTTTCTTAGCACCTGCTTCAATGTGAGCTTGAGATTTAGCTTTTGATACGTAGAATCCAGTACATTCTAAAACTACGTCAACGCCAATTTCTCCCCAAGGTAATTTAGAAGCATCAGCTTCAGCATATATTCTAACTTCTTTTCCATCAACAGTGATAGAATTTTCTCCAGCAACAACTGTATCACCTAAAGCGTATCTACCTTGTGCTGAATCATATTTTAATAAATGAGCTAACATTTTTGGGCTTGTTAAATCGTTGATAGCAACTATTTCATACCCTTCTGCTCCAAACATTTGTCTAAATGCAAGACGTCCTATACGTCCAAAACCGTTTATTGCAACTCTTACCATTACAATTACCTCCTAAAAATAGATATTATATATTTAAAATTAAATTTTAAATCGTAATTAATATGTTGAAATATCTTAATTAACAAACTTTATTCTAATTAAGTATTATTTATTTAACTTAATTAATTCAGCAATTTTTCTTCCTGCAGCTTCATCTGTTACTAAAACAGCATTTGAATTATTCATTTCAGCTGCAATAATAGCTTCCACTTTATTTTCTCCTGCAGCCACAGCAATATGCGTGTTAATTTTTTTAGCATCATTAATATTTATTCCAATTGGTGTATTTTCTGAAACAACTTCTGAATTTTTATTAAAATAACATCCAAAAGCTTCACCAACTGCTCCTAACTCTTGAAGTTTACTTATATATTCTTCTGACAATCCACGCTTTTTAGCCATATGAATTGCATTACCTATTCCATAAATTAAAATATCAGCATTATGAATAGTATCAATAACTTCTTTTATTTGTTTTTCTTTAAGAAGTCCTTCTAATACTTTATGGCTTACATTTTCAGGAATGTGTAATAATCTATAAGTTCCATCAAGTTTATTTGCTAACGATGCTGCTAGATAATTAGCTTGACTTTCAACTTTTCTTCCCATTCCGCCTCTAGCAGGAATAACAAGAACATCTGAAACATTATTTACCTTTGGAAAAGCTTCAACCACTTCTTTAATTGTGCTTCCTCCAGTTATGGCAATTATATCTTTATCTTTAATAAGATTCTTTATATAGTTAGCTGCTGCTCTACCTAGTTCCTTAATGGTTTCTGGATTTTCATAAACATTTCCTGGAACTATAACAACATCTTTTACGCCTAAAAATGATTTAATACATTGCTCAATATCGTTTAACCCTTTAATTTCATAGATAAATTCTTTTAATCCATCTAATACTTTTTGTCCATCTTTTGTAACTGTCATACCAGGGGTATTAATTTCTATTAAGCTTTGTGATTTTAATAAATCAATTTCATTTCTAACTACTCTTTCGCCAAGATTAAGTTCATTTGCTAGCATCCTTCTTCCAATAGGTTGGTTATAATAAATTGTCCTTAAAACATTATATCGCTTTTCCAGGACTTCCACTAGCTCAGGAACTATCTTTCTTTGCAACTCTAATATTTCCTGCACCACAGACCCTCCTTTGGACTAAAAACGTCCCAGCAATGACTTTTATGTCCCACATTTATTATTATAAAACAGATATCTAAAATTTGAAAGTCTTTCTAGTAATTTTTTTTATATTTTTTTCTTTTTTTTGCTTATAATGAGTTTTTACTCTCACCAAATCTATGTTTTACCAGCTTTCAAAATCATCTTTTATAAGTTTACTATTATATTTTATACTAATTATGTATATCTATTCATTAAATTTTTTCCAATTAATATAAAAAAATAAGCAAGAATAACTATAAAGTTATTACTTGCTATTACATTATTTTTCAATAAAGAAAACTCCACATGCTTTAGTCCCTGAATGTATTCCCACCGTACATCCAACTATTCCATGAATATACTCTATATTTTTTTCTTCAAAATACTTTTTAAGTCCTTCATATATTTCTTCATTTAAAATTTCATCTATTACTATTGGAGAATCAAAATCAACATTTCCATTTTCAAAATCAGAAATAACTTTCTTTAAAGCTTTTTTACTACCTCTAACTTTATCTTTGACAGCCATTTGCCCATCTTTTACTTCTAAAATAAGTCTTAACCCTAAAACACTACCAATTGTTCCTGCTGTTTTAGAAAGTCTTCCACCTCTAACTAAGTTTTCTAGTGATTCAAAACTTAAAGAACTCTTAACCTTTGGAATTAAATTTTTAATTTTTTCTTCAATTTCAAAGATATTATCTCCATTATCTCTAAATTCACATGCCTTTAATACTAAAACACCTAATCCAGATGTTACATTCCTAGAATCAATTACAACTATATCATCACTTTCTAACATATTTTTTGCTATACATGCTGATTGATATGTCCCACTCATTTCTGATGATAATGTTAATGTTACAATCTTATATCCTTCATCTAAATATTTTTTAAATGTTTCTTCAAATCTGCTTGGTGTAACTTGAGCTGTTGTAGGAAGAATATTTTCCTTCTCTATTCTTTCTAACATATCATGTGTATTTATTTCTACTCCATCTAGGTAACTTTCTTCTCCAAAGTTAATTAATAAAGGTAAAACTTCAATTCCCTTTTCCCTAACAAGATCTGCTGGTAAGTCTAAAGTACTATCAGTAATGATCTTAATTTTTTCCATACAAGTACCCCCTATTATTATTATTTCATATTGGGAAAACCAATCTGTTTTAACGCCTCATAAGCTACTATTGCTACCGTATTTGATAAGTTTAAACTTCTTGTGCTAGTTTGTATCATAGGTATTCTTATTCCCATATGTGCATTATGTACTTCATTAGGAACACCTGATGATTCTCTTCCAAACATTATAAAATCTCCCTTTTGGAACTTTTCATCTGAATATATATTTCCTCCGTGAGTAGTAGCTAGAAATATTCTCTTATTTCCATATTTAGCCATGAATTCTTCATATGATTCATGCACTTCTAATTTTAAGTCTTTCCAATAATCTAAACCTGATCTTCTAACAGCCTTATCATCAATACTAAACCCTAAAGGTTTTATTAAATGAAGTGTTGAATCTGTTAAAACACAAGTTCTTGCTATATTTCCAGTATTTTGCGGTATTTCTGGTTGATATAAAACTATATTTAAATTCAAAGATTTCACCTTCCAAAACAAAAAGTAAGATGATATAACATCTTACTTTACACTATTTATATATACTTTATGATACTATATAGTCTTTTAATAGTCAAAGCATTTTACAGTTTGTTAATTTTTGAATAGATAATTATTATTCTTTATATTATATATTATGCTATTATTATAACAATTATTTAAACTATTTTTCTTTTAATATAAATTTATTAATAGCCTTTGCAACTCCATCATTCCTATTAGTATCAGTTATATAATCTGCTATATTTTTAATCTTTGGAATTGCATTCCCCATTGCTATTCCTAATCCTGCTAATTCAATCATCGACATGTCATTTTCATTATCTCCGATGCAAATCAACTCTTTTTCACTAATATTATACTTATCTATTAATGCTTTAACTGCATTTCCTTTTGATGCATTTCCATAATTAATTTCTAAGCTATGTCCTCCTGATGAAAAACTAACAATATCGTTCAAACTATTTATTTCATTTTTAATTTTTAATATAGTGGACTTAAAGGGGCTTATAACAATGGACTTATCCATATCCTCATTATTAAATATTCTTATCCATTCCTCCTTACTTCTAACATTTATATATTTTACATTTAAATGTTCACAACACACTTGTTTTGTCATATAACACTGCGTCGATACTTTAGTTAACCAATTATTACAGTAAATAGTGTCTTTCGTATTAAATTGAAAGAAAGTATTATATTTTATTAATATCTCAAGTATTTTAATACATTCTTCCTTAGGAATAGAACATTCATATATAACCTCATTAGTTTTTTGATCTATAACAATAGCACCATTAGCTGCTACTACAGGAGAATCTACACCTAAAAATTTCGAAAAATACAATGCATTATTATATAATCTGCCTGTAGTTACAACTATTTCAACTCCCATATCATGCGCTTCTTTTATTGCTCTTTTATTTTCTTCTGAAATTCCCTTTCTTCTCCCTAACAAAGTGCCATCCATATCTATGCATACCATCTTATATTTCATATAAAACTCCTTACCTTCCAACTTTACTCCTTAAAACCATACATTATATTTTATAACTTATACTTATAAAAGGTTTTTTATTTTATAAAAAAAAGTCATAATATAATGTTATTGACTTATATTTCGTCCCTAACATATATTATGACCATTTTATAATTTACAATATTTTATTATGTAAATTTTTTTATTTAATTTGCTGGTGTTTCTTCAGTTGGCTGTTCTGGTGTTGTTTCTGCAGGTTGTTCTACTTGAGCTTCAACCTTTTTCGTACCAACACTAACAACTTCATTTCTTGCTGAGTAAACATCTGTAGATATAAGCTCTTTATTTATTTGAACTCCATTTTCATAAGTTACTAAGTATCCACTTGCCTTGCATCCATTTGCTCCTGATGATTTAACAATTCTTGTTCCTTCATTTAATGAAGCATCTTTAACTTCTTCTGTACCATAATTGTAAGTTTCTAATATTTCATTAACAAGCTCATAAGTTTTTCCGCCCATAGCTTCCTTATTCCCAAAAATATTAAATACTACTTGATTTCCTGATAAGTACCCTTGAATATAAACTGGGAAATCATAAGTATTTACAAACTTATAATCTATGTATCCAGCTGCAACTGTGGCATCAAGTCCTGGCTTAGCATATCCAACTGTCATTGAATGATTTCTTCTTTCAGTTGATCTTATATTAGCTTGTATTACTGCTCTATATAGCGTACTTGATACTTGACATACACCTCCACCATATCCTGGGACAATTGTTGCTCCTACATATGTATTTGCTTCTTTATATCCTCTTTCTGGAGTTGTTGGTCCAATAGTATTATTATAACTAAATTCATCACCTGGCATTAATAATGTTCCATTAATATATCCAGTAGCTATTCTTAAATTTTCAACTCTTCCAGAATCTGCTTGGCTAAATGTACTTGAAAATGATGACATTATTCCATTAATTTTATTTAATGCCTCCGCTGTAATCCTTGGAGAATACTCTTGTAACTCAACACTTACTTCTTCTGCCTTTTCTGGATCTGGGTCTATACAACCTTTTATCTCATTTATTAAACCCTCTACATCTATATGCTTTCCATTAGTCTCTTGAGTAACTGATATATTGCTGCCACTAATCGAAATAGTTGCATCTACTGCCTCAACTTTAACTTGATTATTAACGTTGTTTGCAAATTCATTAACTTTTTCTTCATCATAGCTTAATACAGTATCAACATTAACCTCTACACCATTTTCTATCATTTTCTTTTTTTCAAATAATTTGGCATCTTTTCCATATTCTAAAGCTTCTTCCACAGTCTCATCTGCACTTACTGTTGGATTAACATCTGAATATTTTAATTCAAATGAATTATCACCAACTGAAACCTTTATTACTTTATCACCAATTAAAGAAAGTAGTTGAGTATTAATTAAATCTATTGCTTCTTCTTTTGTTTTACCACCTAAATCTATTCCATAAGCTTGTACACCAGGATATATTTTATCATTCCATGCTTCAACTTTGTTTTTGACACTCAAAACATAAGCACCACATATCCCTGTAACCAATACTACAATACTTGCTATTATAATTATTAGTTTCTTATTTTTAGACATAGCAGCTTTTAATTTACCATCTTTCGATTCTTCAGTGTTCACGCCTTCACTCCTCCCACAAAAAATATCTATAATTGCTTATAATTGCATTATATATTAATTATATTCCATTATTTAATTTAATACAATTAATAAAATCATTCCAATTTTTTTAATATAATAAAAAACAACAATAAAAATGGCTTTCTTTATCGTTTTACATTCATTTATTATTTGTAAATTCTATTTTTATATGCAAAACAATGTGAAAGCCATTCTTTTTTTTAAGGGAAGCTCCTCCTTAACCGTCGGATGAGTACACTAAAGTGTACTTTCAGCTGGCCAAATTGAAAATTTGGAGCTTCAAGCAAGTTCGCTTAACTAAATCGAAGATTTAGAAGCTCACTTATATTGTAAAACTGCTTCTATTTTTTGATGTTTCACCATCTTTATCAAAGGCTTCAATACTTATTTTTATTGTTCCTTTTACGGTAAATGGTAATTGATTTATATTAATTGAAAAACTAGTATCCTTTGCATCTACTGTTCCTATCCAGTAATTATTTGCAAAAATATTATATCCAACTAAATCAGTGTCAGTATTCTTTTTCCAACTAACATTTAAAATATTTCCTTTTCTACTAACAGTAAGTCCTGCAACATTTCTAGGCTGAGTTAATAAATCTATACTATCTGGTCCCCAATTGGCATCTACTTTACTAGTAACTCCTCCTACTGTAGCTGATTCACTATATTGCCATACTCTCCATCTTGTCCATCCCCCTACATCAGGTGGAACTGGTGCATTGCCAGGAATTGCAGTATAATGAGCAATCCATAAAATCATATTCTTTAATGGATATCCTTCATTAGGTATATAAAAATTATTATACATTTCCACAAAGAATACACCTGTATAAAGCATCAATCTTCTTCTAGTCTTTTTCTCGAATCTTTTTCTAAATCTATCAATCCAATTTATCAATGCTGATGTAGAAATTGAGTTATCAGTAGGTGTTTCAACATCTAGTACTGGAAATAAATCTCCATAATCTTTTTCTCCAAATCCCTCTTGAAGTATATTTATAAAATCATCACATTGAGAATCAGCTGTAGTTAGATCATAACTAGGTACTCCAAAGTGGTATGCTCCAACTGGTATTTTTAAATTTCTAGCTTTACCTGCAAATTCTAAAAATTTCTTATCAACTCTAAACCGTCCTGAGGCTGACCCTGAAGATCTTAGGTATAAAAAGTCTATAGTTGTTGCAAGAACAGAAAAATCCACCCCTTGTGAATATTCATTAATATCTATACCAAATAGACTTTTATCAGTTCTATTTTGCATAAGCCCTCCAATAAATAAAATTCCTTAGTATTATACTATTTTAAAATTTATTTATTGTTACAAAGTTTTGATAGTTAACAGTTAATAGTGAATAATTAATAGTTAAGGTATAAACTCCTAATGGAGTTTTTAAAATATATATTTTTTAATTCAACTTATCTAAATTTACTCATTAACTACTAATTTAAAACCCATCTACCTTGGCCGCTAGAATCTTTCCGGAACCACAGGTCTGACCTGTGGTATTCTAAATACAATAAAAAAACTATTAACTATCTTAATGACTTCTTTTTACTTTCATAGATGTTTCTATAATCTTATCTAATAATCCAGAATAACTAATATTTATTGCTGCAGCACTCTTAGGGAAAAGACTTGCTGGAGTCATTCCTGGTAAAGTATTGACTTCTAATATATATGGTATTCCATTTTTATCTACTATCATATCAACTCTAGCATAAACTTGACATTTTAATGCCTTATAAGTATCTAATGCCATTTTCTCAACTTCTTTATGAAGATTTTCTTCTAGTTGAACAACAATTTCATCTGCTCCATCTGCTGCGTATTTTTGAGTATAATCAAAGAAATCTGAATGTGGTTTTATTGCTATAACAGGCCACATTTCACCATCAAATACAGGACAAGTTATTTCTTCTCCTTCAACAAACTCTTCAATCATTACTTCACAATCCCATTTTAAGCCTTCTTCAACTGCTGCTCTTATTTCACTTTTTTCTTTTACTTTAAATGTTGCAACACTTGATCCTCCATTAGTAGGCTTAACAAATACAGGATATCCCATTTCCTCAATCTTATCATAATCAATTTCATCAACAGACGAAACATTTATCCATCTAGCTGTTCTAATATCATTTGCTTTTAAAACTCTCTTTGTAAAATCTTTATCCATACATACGCCTGAACTAATTGGTCCACATCCTGAATATGGTATATCTAAAGTTTGAAGTACAGATTGAACAGTTCCATCTTCTCCAAATTTTCCATGAAGAGCTAATAAAGCAAAATCAAGGCCTTTAACTTTTGTTATTATATCTTCTTTATTATCTATTACTACAGGTATTACCTCATATTTAGTTTTATCTATTTTTTCTACTATAGAATTACCGCTTTTAAGTGAAATTTCTCTTTCTGATGAAATTCCTCCCATTATTACTCCAACCTTCATTCATTTCCTCCTACAATTGCATTTAATTTAATAATTATCTCTTTTAGAGCAAAATATATCTTTCTGATTTTATATAAAATTTTATATATTATAAAACATATTTTTGAATTCTAAAAAGAAAATAATTCTTTAATAATTATATCATATAAAACTTTTTATAATTACAAAGCTTGTAATCAATATATGCTTATAACATTTAATGTTTTTTTGCTTTTTGCTCTTTAAAATATTTGCATCTATTAGTAAATGGACACTCTCCACACTTTGGATTTCTTGCTATACACATTCTTCTACCATGAAATATCAACAGATGATGCGTAAGACTCCATTCCTTTTTAGGCAATTCTGCTTGTAATTGCTTTTCAACTTCAAGTACATTATCTGAATCTGCAAGTCCTAATCTATTAGACACTCTAAACACATGAGTATCAACAGCAATTGAAGGAACTCCAAATGCATTTGATAAAACTACATTAGCTGTTTTTCTTCCTGCACCTGCTAAACTCGTTATTTCATCCATAGTTCTTGGAACTTCCCCATTAAACTTACTTTTTAACTGATTGCACATAATTAATATATTTTTTGCCTTACTTCTATAAAGGCCTATTTGTTTGATTTTATTTTCTAACTCATCTATCGATAAAGTTAAAAATGCATCCACGTCTGGATACTCCTTGAATAAATCTTCAGTAACCTCATTTACCTTCTTATCAGTTGTTTGAGCTGATAAAATAGTTGCAACTAATAATTGAAATGGAGTTTCATGATTTAATTCACACTTTGCATCAGGATACATTTTTTTCAACTCTTCTAATATTATTTTAGTCCTTTGTTTCACCTTTCATTTCCTCCATTAATCTATAAATTTCTAGACTTAATGATCCACATATTAATATCTATAATTATTTATAAACGCCTCTATATTTCTCTGGAAGACCTTTTGCTATAGACTTCATTAAATAATTCAAGCATCTCTCATCATAATCATGCTTAGATTCTTCCTTATCTTTTTTAGGAATAATTACAGGCTCACCTATATTTACATTTACAACGGCATTATTCCATTTTTCTTGAGACATATCACCCTCTTTATTAATAGGTAATAATTTTTCCGTCCCACTTAATGAAATCGGAATTATGTTAGCTTTACTCATTCTAGCAACAAGTATAACTCCTTTTTTGGCTTCGATCATACTTCCAGTCCTACTTCTTGTTCCTTCTGGAAATAATACTAAATTCTCGCCATCTTTAAGAATTTTTATCATTCCCATTATTGCATCTTTATCTGCTGTATTAGGTTTTATTGATATATGTTTAACTACTTTTGTCCCTAAATTTGTTACAGGATCATTACTTAGCTTTACTCCAGCTACAAATGTTGGATCATAATCTTCCTTCAATACCTTTTCTAATATAAATCCATCTGAATTACTTAAGTGATTACAAATAAATATTTTAGCCCCATCTACTTTTTTAATATTTTCATATCCATTAACTTTTATCTCTGCATATTTATCTAAATATCCATCTATAGCTTTTCTAGCTATTTTAAACACTACTTTGTCTGGTAAAAATCTCATTAATTTTGCAGAATTTTTAGAAATCACATTTATTCCCCCTCACATAATCACTACTTATATTATATTTTATATACTAAAACTAAACAATTCTTTACTTATTTAATCTTTCAATATAATCATTTAAATAAGGTGAATCCCCTTTATATTTCTTTATATCTCTACCCTCATTATGTAATCTTATTATAGCATTTCTTTTAATTATATTTTTCCCCCTCCATCCACAGGAAGTAATTAATATATTTTCCTTAAATGCTTTATTATTAATTCCTGCATATATCTCACAATTTGATTCTTCCATAAAATCTAAAGGCTTAAATTCACCTATATTAGAAAACTTTACATCTTCATTATATGGACATTTATTTTGACACATGTCACATCCAAATATTTTTCCTTTTAAAAGCTTTATTTCTATATCTGAAAGATCCTTCTTTTGAGTTATATAAGATGAGCAAATATTTGGATTCTTTTTTATTTCATTTATAGATTTAGTTGGACATTCCTTATAACATATATCACATTGCCCACATTCCTTAAATTTTTCTATTTCATTAAAAACTCTTTTGTCTTTATTAAACAAAGTTAAATCTGTTATTATTTCTCCTAAAAAAACATAAGATCCATAGTCCTTAGTTATTATCATATTATTTTTTCCAATAAATCCAATACCAGCTAAATATGCAATATATCTTTCTGGTAATGTATTACTATCAACAAATGAAATTGCTTTCCCACCATTTTCACTTATCAACCTGCAAATTTCATCTAAATATTTTTTTACAACCCTATGATAATCAAGACCCTTTGTATATTTAGAAAATCCATTTTCAATATAGTTATCAACCCAAAGATAGGGAAAAGCTATTGAAATAATAGTTTTCCCCTCACTCATATACCACTTTGGATTTATTCTTTTTTCTATATCACTTTCTTCAAATTCATTTTCAAGCTTGTTATTTTTTCTATAATCGTAGAAATCATATAATTCATCAAATCTTCTACACTCAATAAATCCTATATTTTCTATTCCTATAGAATTACAATATCTTTTGATTTGTTCTTTCACCTATATCACCATATCATTATATATTTCTTTTTTTCTTCCTCTATAATCTTTGATTTCTATTATTTCTGATTTTTCTTCTTTAATTTTGATAATATTTTTAGCTGGAATACCTACTGCTGTTGCTCCTTCAGGCACATCCTTTAGTACTACAGAATTTGCCCCTACCTTAGAGTTACTTCCAATATAAATTGGTCCTAACACTTTTGCTCCAGCCCCAATAACAACATTATTACCAAGAGTAGGATGTCTCTTTCCTTTATCTTTTCCAGTGCCACCTAATGTTACTCCATGATATAAAAGAACATCATCTCCTATTTCTGCAGTTTCTCCTATTACTACTCCCATACCATGATCTATTACTAATCCTCTACCTATTTTGGCCCCTGGATGAATTTCTATACCAGTAAAAAATCTTGATATTTGGGATATAAGCCTAGCTAGGAAAAATAGTTTTTTAGTATAAAAATAATGTGCTATCCTATATGCAATTAGTGCATGTATTGTTGGATAAAGCAAGAAAACTTCAATTTTACTCCTAGCTGCTGGATCATTTTCCATTACTTTATTTAAATCATATTTTAAGTTTTTAAACAATATTTGCACTCCTTTCTTTCGTTAAAAATATTTGCAAAGCCTCTTTTAAAATATTAATCATAAATTCCCATAGAAATATACTTTTCTCCTCCATCTGGAGATAAAGCTAAAACTTTTTTTCCTTTTCCTAACTTTTTAGCAATTTCTATTGCTGTATATATTGCTGCACCTGAAGATATTCCAACTAATATTCCTTCTTTTTTAGCAAATTCTACTGCTGTTCTTATCGCATCTTCATCTGTAACAGGAACTACATTATCTACATACTCGGCTTTGTAATTTTGTGGTATAAACCCAGCTCCTATTCCTTGTATCTTATGAGCTCCTGGCTTCTTTCCTGCAATCACTTGTGAATTACTTGGTTCTACAGCAACTACTTGTATACCATTTATTTTTTCCTTTAATCTTTTTCCAACACCAGTTGCTGTACCACCAGTTCCAACTCCTGCAACAAATACATCTAAATCATTAATATCATTAAATATTTCATCAGCAGTTGTTTCATAGTGCTTTTCTGGATTAGCTATATTTTCGAATTGTTGTGGCATAAAATATCCTTTGTTTTTAACTAATTCATTTGCCTTCTCTATGGCTCCTTTCATTCCTTTTGACCCTTCAGTTAATACTAATTCTGCTCCATAAGCTTTTATTAAATCTCTTCTTTCTTTACTCATAGTTTCTGGCATTACAATTACTACCTTATAACCTTTAAGTCTTCCTATCATTGCTAAACCAATACCTGTATTTCCACTTGTAGGTTCAACAATTACTGAACCTTCTTTTAATATTCCTTCTTTTTCAGCTTTTTCTATCATTCCTAAAGCAGCTCTATCTTTAACACTTCCACCTGGATTAAATTTCTCTAATTTTACATACACATCTGCACAATTTTCATCTACCATGCTTTTCACCTTTAATATTGGTGTGTTTCCTATTAATTCAATTGCTCCATTATAAATCATTTCTCTGCCTCCTAGAATTTAATTTCGATCTGTTAAGTTATATGAACATTGCTCTTCTCAACCTAAGGAAATACAATAA
>ERZ791641.363-NODE-363-length-46261-cov-6.226810_pt1 | contig 46261 bp, 56 predicted proteins | sample MGYA00510055_ERZ791641 | MGnify/ENA primary metagenome ERZ791641 (study PRJEB30046, sample SAMN00715226) | human gut metagenome | study: EMG produced TPA metagenomics assembly of the A metagenome-wide association study of gut microbiota in type 2... | reverse complement strand
AAGTGTGAACATAAAAACAATTTCATCTATAATCTCCTTTGTAAATTCTAATTTATTTATCTGTAACTTAATATTATTATAACATCTTTATCCAATGCTGTATTATTCAATTTTCAAATAACATTTCTGTCGCACTTATTTCAAATTATGTTCTAATTTATTTATCTACAACGACTGATCTCCCAATGCCTGGATCATGTTTTATTTTTATAAAATTACAAACTAATGTTAAAGATGACACTTCTATAATTTCATCAGTAAACACATTTCTTATTTTAGCTTCAAAAGTATTTGTAAATTTAATGAAATCCCAAGCACTTCCTTCGTAAATTTTAGGATTATTTGCAACCGATTTAATACAAATTAACACAATATTATTTAGGGAATTATTTTTATTAGAATTATCAAGAATATCCATATAACCTCCATCTAATTTTTAATATAAACAAATTTCTTCTCATAAATTTTTCTCCATACTAATTCTGCAATATAATTACTCAATATCTTTTTTCTTCATATTTTTTAAATCTTTATTTTCTTTAGTTAACACCTCTATTTCTAAATTTTTAGAAGATATTACATTATTCAATGATTCTTTTATTGAGTTTAATTCATCTGATTTAAACTCAACATTTTCCTTTAATGTTTCCATAATATTATTAAGTTTCGATATTTCATTTTCATATTCAGCTTTTAATTTATCAAACCTTAATTGGCTTATTATAGCTTCATTATCTTTAATAGCTTCAATTTCAGTTTTCTTTATAGAATTAAAAGTATTAATAGTTCCTTGTAGCATTTCAACATTAACTTGTAAACTTGCATTTTTCCCTTCTAAAATTACTTTCTGCTCTTTTATTAATGCTATTTCTTTTTCCATATTCTCAATAGCCTTAGAACTATTTAAAATTTCCTTATTTTTATCTTGAATGATCTTATCCTTTTCTTTTATATCATTATTTAATTCAACTACAGTTTTATTAAGGTTTTCTATTTTTGAATCTAGTTCACCTTTTACTGTATTAAATCCAACTACAATAGCATTAGAATTACTTAGCTGCTCTTCCAGTTCCTTATTTTTTAATTCTAATTCCTTAACTCTATTAGCTAACTCAATATTAGCTAATTCTATCTTTTTATCTGAAGCATCTTTAATAGTTTCAAGCTCTCTATTTTTAGACATAATTTCTAATTGAGCCTTTGTAACAATTTTATCTATAGCTTTTATTAAAGTTGATGAAGCACCACTAATAGATTGTAATTCTAAACTACAGTCTAAAGATTGTAGCTTTAATGCTTCATTTGAGTTTTTTGTAAAATTCCAAAATATTTTTTCAAATAATTTAGTTTGAGATATACCTTCATCATCAGCCATACTTTTAAATTTTTGCTCAACATAATCACTAGGTCTAATTCCTAATGGTGCTTTTTGCTTCTTTTTCTCTTTTATAGTTTCTTCTTTCATCATAAGCCCTCCAATATTTTTATCTATACTTATATTATATCACTATTCGCAAGAGCAGTATATTGTTTTCTAAAATTAATATACTAAAATAAATTAGTATATTAATAGTATATTTGTATTTTTAATATACTATTAATAAATATTAGTATATTAATCAAAATTGATGTGAATTTAGTTTTGTTTTTCTATAAATTAAAAGAAAAAATAATAAAGTGTTCTCAGAGAACACTTTATATTAATTTATTGTTATTATATAAATTTCATAAAATAAGTAGTAAAAAAGTGTTCCCAAGGAACACTTTTTTACTATTTTCTTCATAAAATCATAATTTCTATTTATAACAATCAGGAATATCTTCAGTTACTAAAGAATCATCATCACAACTAATTTCATTACTATAATTTACTTCATTAATAGATGGAATAATTTCAGAATTAGTATTAGTAACATTATGTGTTACATTTGTGTTACTTGAGCTTGTATTAATATTTTCACTATTATTTGCTTTTAAAGATATAGCATTATTAAAAAGTAACTCATTAAATTTATAAGAAATATCATCAGTATTATTTTCAGAAACATATTTATAAATTAAATACCTTACAGTTTCAGAAAAATTAGTTTGATTCTCTATAAACTCTTTAATAATAGGACTATCAGTTTTTTTAAGTCCAAATGAATATACAGATCTTTTCTTTTTTTGAGTATCAGCCATAAAATTTCACCTACCCGAATTACTTATTTTTAGATTGAATATACTTAGATTTTAAAACTCCGAAAATTTTACTGTTAGCAAAATTGTATAAACCTTTAGCTTCTAAAGTAACAGCGTATTCTTTTGGAATATAAAGAAGTTTAATCTCAGCTCTATCACAGAAATTCTTTAAGTTTGCTTCTAAATAATTTCTCATAAAGATAGAACCACCACCATATACACAAACAACATCAATTTCATTATTAGCTTTTTGAATTTCAGTTTTAATATGATGTAATATTTCTTCTGATTCTTCATCTATATATTGTTCTACAATTTCCATAGCATCATCATGGAATTTATGACTATTATCAATTAATATTCTTGAATAATCTTGTCTACTAAATTTGCTTAATCCTTTTAATGCTTTAAATTCCTCAATAGCTTTATCTATAGCATGACCTATTCCATTATTAGTACCTTTTATAAAGTCTGGATTAAATTCTATTCCCTTAGTTATAGGAAATTCAGAAGTACCTTCACCTATAGCTGCATGAAGAACTCTAGCATCTTTAAAATAATCATTATTTAGCTTACTATTATTTTTAAGATTATATTCTTTAAATATATTGTTATCACATTCTTTTAAAGCGAAAATGCTTGTTACACCTTCAGGTATTACTTTAACAAATTCAAAATCTATTTTAACCCTAGCTATTGAATTACCAACATGAACTGTTACTATATGTGATTTATTTAAGAACTTATCTGCAAACTCTAATGACTTTTTATGTGAATAGTAACTAATAGGTAAAGCAGTTGTCATATCAACCTTTATGTTAATAATATCATCAAAATTATTAAATTTATTATAGTATTCCCTTACTCCAAATCCAGCAATTTGAGATAAAGTATTAACCATTACTATATCACTTTCAATTTTATTATTATCTATTCCAACTTCAATATTTCTAACTTTTTGCCCTGATTTCAAAGCATAATTTCCAATATAATATATACCTGATGGATCTTCACAAGTAACTATTAAATTATCAGAAATATTTTCTAAAACATATTCCTTGTTTACTTCATCTAAATTAGGTAACTTTCTAACCTTAGCAAAAACATTAGGTTGAGCTATTGAAACACCGTTAATTATTAAATCATGCTCACTATTCCCGTTATCATTTCCTACTTTTAATATAATTTCTTTATCATTCATCCTAAATCCCTCCATACAATACGTTATTAATAAAAATGTATTACAAATATATTTCATATTTACATTGTAATATATTCGTAATACAAAATCAATACAAAATATATAAATATAATAAAAATGTAATGCGAATATAATAAAAATATATTTCAAATGTAATATATTTTTCGATTTTAATGCAAATGAAATACAAATGCAATGATAATGTATTACATTTGTATTAAAAATACAATAACATTGTATTATCAATATTATGTTAATTTTTAACATATATATGTTATAATGATAATATGGTATGTTACAAATATATTTTAAGGAGAATTTGTATGGTTGATATAAATATTGATGAAATTGTTAAATATGTAAACAAAAAACTAAAAATAGGATTAAACGTAGGTCAAATAGAAAAAGAAATGAAAGTTGGAAAAGATTCAATAAGAAAAAAGCTAAATAAAAATGGATATAAATTTGATAATAATAAAAGACAATATATAAAAATAAAAGAAAATAATGATAATACTAAAGAAATACCAAATGTTAAAAAAACAAAAGAAGATATTATTAAAAATGATAATAAAACTAAAAGTGTTCCCGAAGAACACTTTTTAACACAAGAAGAAATAAAGATATTAAAAGTTATTGCAAAAAATTATAATAAGACGAATACAGAGTATAAACTGGAAGGTGAAATAAAAGCTAGATCATTTAAAACATATAAGAATGTAGTAGATAAATTTGTAGCGTATTGTAAAGAAAATAAATTATGTCAAAAAGATTGTATAGCAATAGCATTATTAGATTTTATGAATAAATAGCAAAAGTGTTCCTAGGGAACACCTTTGCTATTTACTTTCTAAAAAATTTTTCAAACAAATAGGAAGCTCATTAGTTTCATCTATTGTTTTATCATTATCGCTACCATATAACAAAGTATCTTCAATTTCTTTTAATTTTTCTTCAGAAGTACCAGGCTCGAAATTAACAAAAGATTTTGGATTTATATTTGGATCATTTTCTTTTATATTTGAAAGAACAGAAGTTAAATATTTTACTGGAGCTCCAATCTTTTTCTTTTTATTATTTTCCCCCATTATACAAATAGCATTTTCTAATAATTCGGTTCCATATTCCTTTTCAAGTTTTTCTAATGTACTTATTGCTATTGGTTTCATACCATATTCCTTAAATATTTTTTCATAAGAATTATCTTTGCATGGAGCATTGGCTTCTACTATTACATCATCACTGCTAAATTCATATTGTCTAGTTTCAAAATCAGTACAAGTAAATTTAATTTGTGTTACTCTTCGTCCTGATTTTAACTCTTCATATTCAACTTTCATATTTAATTTTTCGTTTATTTCTTTTATAGCTGGTTTCAATACTTTCTTTTTAAAATTACCATAAACATCATATGAAGTTCCAGGGAAAATATCACATACTTCTTTAATTTGTTCAACTAAGTATGTTTTAGTTACAGAAATATTATTTCTGCTCCATATTCTTAGCATCTGATATATTTTTTGTGTATAAAATCCTTTTGCCTGTCTAACCATCTTTAAATCAATTGGGCTATACCCAAATTCTGTATAAGTCATTAATGCCATATAAACATTTTCGCTCATACTACAAGTAAAAATATCTAAATCATTGTCATAAATATACTCAGCTATTAAGGTTGCTGAGTAATCCCTTCTCCCTAATTTAAATTTAATATTTACCCCTATAAATTTGTCTAATACTTTTTTAATTTCTTCAATCGTTGTTTTATCATTATTAGTTATTATGCTTTTAATTTCCTCTCTGCTTAGTTTTGCAGTTCGCCAATTTAAATCCTTTGTTATTTGACATCTTTGTAGTAAAGTATCATATAATTTAAACTCAGAACTAGTTATAGTTTTATTAGCACTAGCCAATATTAAACCATTTGGTTTAAATAAAATCTCGTTATTATCCATTTTCTAACCTCTCTATTTTAAAAGTATACTATAAATATACAACTAGTACCATTTGCCAGTCAAGTACTAATTAAATCCCAAAAGGTACTAATTAAATCCCAAAAGGTACTAATTAAATCCCAAAAGGTACTATTTAAGTCCCAAAAGGTACTATTTAAGTCCCAAAAGGTACTATTTATCCTTCCTAAATATAGTAAAATAGCCATTTGTAGCTTGTCTAAATACATTAAATACATTAAAAACTTTAAATACATTAAACTACTGTTGAATTATTATGTAAAATAATAATTATTTTTTCATAAATATAATACGGAAATATGCTATAATTTATTTATCTATATATCGTACAAAGATGGGTACGGTGGTTTGTACATTTTTCCACCTTGGCTATTGGTGATTTATCACTAATGAGCAAAAGGTGGTGGTATTGGAGATGCAGGAGATTATAATAATCGGGGTTATAGTATTAGCTCTAATTAGAATGATATTGAAACATAACAAGGACTTTTCATTGGAATTACAGGTAAAGATACTTGGTTTGAATATAAAAATCCAAAGCAAAGAAAAAAAGCACCCATCTAGCAAATAGCGTGCTTTTTTCTTAATTTAAAAATCATTAAATTTCACCAATAGCCCGAAAGCTAAAAATGTTCTGATTAGGTTAGTGTTAGTAGCACTAACCTTTTCTTATTTATATTATATCAAAAATATAGTTAAAATAAACAAAAAAATTAAATAATATTATGTTTTTTAAAACTAAAAAAATTATTATCTCCAATAATAATATGGTCTAAAAAATTAATACCAAGAATCTTACTACTTTTATTAAAAAGTAAAGTTTCTTTAATATCATGATTACTTGGAGTAGGATCACCACTAGGATGATTATGAACTAGAATTATACTAGTAGAATTAGTTATTATAGCAGTTTTGAAAACTTCAGAAGGTGTAGTATTCAAAGTATTAATAGAACCAATTGAAACAATAGATATTGATGATATGTAGTTTTTTGAATCAAGAGTGATAGATAGTAAAAATTCTTTATCATAATTATTAAAAAATTTTTTTATATAATTATAAGTATCAATAGATGAGGAAAGTTTTTTTCTCAAAAAGGAAAGTTTTTTGTTTTTTTTAATACAGTTTCTTGAATATAAATTTTTTTCATATAAAATCTCCTTATATATAAAATTTTTCAAAAATATTATATAAGAGATAAAAAAGTAAGATAATATTTTTACATTATCTTACTTTTTTTATTAAGGAATATATTCATCATTATCTTCAGCTATTTTATGTTGATACATTGAAAAATCTTCATCATAATATACATTCTCATCGTTTTCTTTTAAATTAGTATTACTAATATTATTTTTAATAAAATCACTTTTATTAGGGTTATCAATATTAAATTCAGCTAGGAAGTAATTTAGTGAATCAATATCAATTTTTGACAGTTTATTTAAAATAGGTAATATTTTCTTATTGTAGATTTGAATTTCTTCAAGCAAATTAAGAGATTTATTAGAGTTAATTAAATCTATATTAAAGTCATTAGTATCAGTACGATTTATCTTATCATTAACTAAATCATCAAGGGTACAATTCATAATATCCGATAATTTAATAAGAGTATATATATTAGGGTCAATTTTTCCAAGTTCATAATATGAAAGCGTTGAACGAGAAATTTCTAATTTATCAGCAAGTTCTTGTTGGGTTATTTTATTTGATTTTCTAAAGTTTTTAATCTTATTACCTAATATAGTCCATTCCATTTTTAAAACCTCCTATATATAGTTTTATCAATATTTGATTAATAAAACTATAAAAAAGATTTTTATGACAATAAATAAGTCAAAAACTTAAAATTTGAGTAATATATTGACAAAAATATTTATTTTATGTTATTATTTGAACATAGTATTTTCAAAAAAATAAAAGTATTATATAAATTTGAAATTTAGGAAATATAGGGAATGAGGGAATTTTCCACCCTAACGGTTTGGGTGAATCATACACTTTTTTGGAATAAAGTAAAATTAATATAAATTTAAAGGTAAAAAATAGCAAGATAATAACCAGTATATTATCTTACTATTTTTCATAATTAGAGGATGGTTTGCTTTTAAATTCAGAATCATCAACAATATATTCATTATTTTTTGAGATTAAAGGTAAAATAGAATCTATTTTATTTCTAATACTCAATAGCTCAAATTCAATATTAATTGAATTTAAATTTATAAGTTTTGATTGTGATTCATTATCAAAAACTAAGTAATCTAATGAAATATTAAAATTTTCAGATAGTTTAATTAATGAATTAAGTGAAGGAGCAATTTTCCCGGATTCATAAGCAGAAATAGCTTGTTTAGTAGTTTCAAGTATTTCAGCTAATTGACTTTGAGTTAAATTATTAGATAATCTTAATTTTTTTAGTTTTTCTGGAAAATTTTCTAAATACATATATATCACCTATTATATTTATAACCTAATTTGATAAGGAAAATAAGTATAAAACAATTAAGTAAATAAAAAAGTTACTTAAGTAATCAAATAATTGACAGAAGTATTTGTTTTATGTTATTATTTGAACATAGTATTAAAAAATAAAAGTGTTATATAAATCAAAAATTTAAAGGAAATGGGAATTTTCCACCCTAACGGTTTGGGTGAACTATACACTTTTTTAGGAGGGTTTATGGTTAATAAGGGAAGTTGGAGAGAAGATGATAAAATATTAATAGAAATGTTTAATAATGGTTGTACAGCTTTAGAGATTTCTATAAAATTAAATAGAACAAAAGAATCAACTCAAAAAAGAATACAATATTTAAAAAAGAAAAAAATTATATTTGAACTTGATAGAAAACTAAAGCAAATAGAATTAAGAGAAATAAATAAGGCAATAAACTATGAAAATAGTAAACTTATGAGTGATAGTTCATTAATTAAATCAAGTTTATCAGCGTATAAAAATAATTCTAAAGGGGATTTAGTTTTAGATACAGAAAAGGCTAAAATAAATGGATATGAATATACTTACGATATGCCAAATAAATTAAGAAATAATGAAGGTAGGGAGTATGATAAAACCTTTATATATAGAAAAACAAGTTAATAATTTACAGGACTTTTTAGTAAAGGGATTACAAAAATATAAAATGCAAATTTTAATAATGGGACTGTAAGTTTATCAAGGGGAGTTTTTCTCCCCAATAAATAAAAGTGTTCCTCGGGAACACAAAATAATATAAAGTCAGAGGTGTATTATGAATTTTGAAAAAATAAAAGAAATTTTAAAAAATAGGAAAGTACAAATAATAGCAGGAACAGTAGCTGGAGTTTTATTATTAACAGTAGCTGGAACAATAATATTAAATAATAACAATTTAGAAAATAAAAATATCGTTGTAGAAAAAGATGATAAAAAAGCTTCTAATAAAGAAAATAATGAGATAAAAGAACAATTGGAAGAATTAAAAAGTATAGATACATCTAATATGTCAGATGAAGAAAAAAAGGAGTTGGAAAATAAAATAGCAGATACGGAAAAGAAAGTAGCTAATAATAATTCTGAATCAAGTGAAGAAGTTAGCTCTAATACTTCAACATCAAAGTCAAATTCTTCTTCAACAACTATATCAAATAGTGGTACAAGCAATAGCACAAATATAGGAGATAATTCTAATAGTAAACCATCTAGTGGAAGTTCTTCTAATTCAAATACTAGCAATAATACAGGAAGTTCTAGTAATGGTTCAACGGGTGGAAATACTACTAATAAAGAAGAAACTCACACTCATAACTGGATACCAATTACTAGTGTAGTACACCATGAGGAGCAAGGACATTATGAGAAAATTTTGGTTAGTGAAGCTTGGACAGAAGAAGTTCCAATTTATGAAGATAAGGAAGTTATGATATGTAATGATTGTGGAGTAGAATTAAATGCATCTAATTGTTATGACCATGTAGAAAATCATTTATTAAACGGTGGAAAAGGAAGTTGGAGAGAAGAATGGAAAAAGGTTCAAGTAGGAAGTAATAAAATAAATCATGATGCAATATATCAAGATAAATGGATTATCGACAAAGCAGCTTGGGATGAAACAGTTACTACTGGATATAAATGTAGTGGTTGTGGAGAAACTAAATAGTATGATTTATAAAAAGATAGAAAAGTTTTTTGATAAATATTTTGAAATTATATTAAAAATAGTATTAATTATAAATGCAGTTATGATAGTGATTTTATTTTGCATGATAAATACTTAGAAATTAAGATGTTTCATATAGTAATAAAAATATTAAAAAGTGTTCCCGAAGGACACAAAATATTAATAAGTTAATTTGATTAAAAAACACCTAATTATAGGTGTTTTTTTAGTACAAAAAATTATGTAACATAAAGAACTTCAACTATTAAATATAGTTGGAGTTTTTTAATTGCATAATTGAAAGGGGGAATTGCAATGGATACTTGTGTAATGTGTGGAGCTATTGTATTAAATGGGAACCATGTTTGTAAGTATTGTAGAGAGAAGATTGAAAATGAAAAAAATAAGGAGGGATGACAGTGAGAAAACTTAAAAGAATTTTAAGTTTAGTTCTAACTATGTGTATTTTTATAGGAATGGGTAGTGATATAAAAGCACAAGCACAGACTATAGAAGAAGTTGCTAAGTTAGAAATTAAAGTTAAAGGTGAAGGTACTGTTATTGTTAATGATGGCTATTCAGAATATTCTTTGGAGGATAATGATGTATTAAGAGCTAATGCAACTGTAAATAGTGATTTGAAATTAACAGTAACTCCTAATGATGGCTATTTAATATCATCTGTAAGTGGGGTTGATTCTCAAGTTGGAGAAAATGGAAACAGTAGGATATATGAAGTTAGTACAAAATTAGATGGTACTTTTATTGATGTAAGCTTTGAAAAAGAAACTAAAGAAGAAGTTGAAAATGAGATTAAAGAAGAAACTAAAGAAGAAGTTAATAATACAAAAGAAGAAGTTGAAAGTGAGATTAAAGAAGAAGCTAAAGAAGAAGTTAATAATGAAATTAAAGAAGAAAAAAGTGTATCTGAAGAAGCCAAGAAGTTTATTGCAGAATATGAATCAGGTAACTATGATTCTTCAGAATCATTAGAATTTAGAAAGTCTTTAGTAGCTACTAATAATTTAGAAGATTATGTAGATGAAGATTTCTTCTTTAAAGAAGATTATTTACAAGAATTAGAAGATACTTATTTAGGGGATTTACTTACTCTTATAAGATTATCTTCAAACTCTATTACATCTACAGATGAATTATTCGATGCTTATTATAAAGTAGATGCTAGGTATAGTTTAATACCATCTGTTAATAGGATGGTTAGATCAAGTTTCGATAGTTCTTCATTAAACTTAGCTATGGCTAGAAGTGTAACAGTTATGAGACCTAATCATAGTAATATTTCTGCACCAGAAAATAGTGTTACTTACTATGAGGGTGGGTATTTTATGGGACAAACTGGTGTGTATTCTGTTAATGGTAGAGCAGCGTTTTGTGCTGACCATACTAAGGCAGATCCTCCATCGGGAACTTTATTAGCTAATGTACATGAAGAAACTAATGACCTTATTAGAAAGATACTATACTATGGTTCAGAAGGACCAGCTCAAATAGGTGGTTGGACTTACAATTCTTTAAGATTAGGTACTGCAATGGCAATATCTAATATTAGACATGGTACTAGTAAAACTATGGGGGTTAGGTTGACAAATGCAGTTGCAGGTTTAGCATCTCCACCATCGTCTTTTAAGGCGTATATTGGAGATCCGTCAAATTCTTATTATCAATCTATTGCTTTTTGGGAATACAGTCCTAAGGGTTCATTGCAGATATCCAAATCTTCTGCTGATCCATCTATAACAAATGGAAATAGTTATTATGATATAACTGGGGCTGAATATGGAGTATATACTGGTTCTAATGCAACTGGTCAAATAGCAACCCTTACAATAGGTTCCAATGGTTGGTCTCAAGAGATATCTTTAGATGCAGGAACTTACTATATTAAGGAAATTAAGGCTCCTAAGGGATATGCATTAGATAGCAATATTTATCCAATAACTGTTACTTCGGGGAGTAGGGCTACAATGAATTTTACTGACAGACCACAAACTGACCCAGTTAGTATTATATTAAGTAAAGTAGATGCTGACACAGGGAATGCATCTCCTCAAGGTAATGGTACATTAGCTGACGCTCAATTTACTATTAGATTTTATGCAGGAGAATATAATGATGGTATTAATCCAGGAGATTTAGGAATAGCTCCTACAAAGACTTGGATACTAAAAACAGATTCTAACGGACGTTGTAGATTAAATGATGCTTACAAGGTATCGGGAGATAGTTTTTGGTACAATAGTCAAGGATTACCAACGTTGCCACTAGGTACTCTAACAATTCAAGAGACTAAAGCACCTATTGGATATAAGATAAATTCAGAAATTTTTATAAGAAGAATAACACCTAATGGTACGGCTGAAGGTGTTAGTACTTACAACGAACCAATAATAAAAGAAGATTCTTTAAATTTTGTTATAAAAAAGGTTCAAAGTGGAACTTCAACTTTAATACCTAATGCTAAGTTTAGACATACTTTACCTGATGGTACTACAGAAGAATTACAAACTGGTTCAAACGGTGAAGTAGTTATTAGAGGTTTAACTCAAGGTATTCATAAAATAGTTGAATTTGAAGCTCCTGAAGGCTATGAAGTAAATAAAAATGAATTTGTGTTTGAAGTTAAGTCAGATAATACAATAAGTGTTATTTCTAATACAACTAATATGGGTATGAGTTATTCAGAGTTTGAAGGTGATGGAATTTTAACAGTAAATGATGAGGTTAATCCATTTAGTATAAGATTAACAAAAGTAAATGATAAAGGGGCAGTTCTTGAAGGTGCTGAATTTACTTTATATTCAGATAGTGATTGTAATAATGCAATAGAAACACAATTAAGTGATGGAAATGGTAATCTTAAATTTAAAAATTTAAAACCAGGAACAAAATATTATATGAAAGAAACGAAAGCTCCTGAAGGGTATAGAATACCAGTAGATATCTTAGGAAGAGTTCATGTTTATGAAATATATGTAGAATCAACACCTGTTAATAATGTGTTTGATTACTATATAGACGGTGTTAAATACACAGTAAATGATACAGATTCTAGTAAGGATATATATTTAGCTGGAAATAAATCAGATAGAGAAGTAAATATAAAAGTTGTAAATATAATAGGTATGAAGTTACCTAAAACGGGTTCATGGTTAATGATACCTATATTATTAATTGGAGTAGGATTGATGTCTTATTCAGTTTTTTCAAACAAAAAGAAAATGAAAGTAGATAAAGGGGAATAGGGTAATGATAAGCAAGAAAACAAGAAAAATATTTTGTTCAGTATTATTGGCTGGAATAATAGTAGGTCAAATGAGTTCAATAAAGGTTTTTGCAGAAGCAAATACACAAAGTATAGTAGATGTAAGAGCTGAAGTAGGAACTCCAGGGGGAGTAGCAAATTTAGGTAAAGGAAGTGCACAAATAACTATTTCAGGAAATAGTGGACAAACATTAGTAGGGAAAAAGTTTAATGTGTACAAGCTATTTGATGCTGAAAACTCAGCAGGGTTAGAATCAATTAATTATACAATAAATCCTACTTATAAAACTCCATTACAAAATGTAGTAGGTAAGAAATTAAATAAAGCAGCAGCTCAAGTAACTGAATATGAAATAATTGATTATATTCAATCTTTAAATACTAATAAAGTTGAAGGTGCTCATGCAGATCAAACTTTAGAAGGTAGATATAGTGATTTCAGATACTTTGTAGAAGAACTAAGGGATGAAATTAAAAAGTTAAATATTAAAGGTGATGTTGTTAATGTAAGTGAAACTAAGGCTGATAATAGCATAGTTATTGCAGGATTAGACTATGGGTATTATGTTGTTGATGAAGTAACGGCTGTAGATGATACTCATTCAGCAAGTTCACTTTGTATGGTGAATACTGCTAATCCAAATGCAGAAGTACAAATAAAGTCAGATTATCCTTCTGTAATAAAGAAAATACAAGAAGATGATAATAAAGATAGCATAGGAAATAGTGGCTGGAATGATATAGGGGATTATGAGATAGGTCAAACGGTTCCTTATAAATTTGAATCAAATGTACCAAACATGAATGGTTATAATACTTATTATTATTGTTGGCATGACAAAATGAATGAAGCTTTAACTTTTAAGAAAGATACAGTTTCTATTACTATTGAAGGGAAGAATAAGAGTTATACTTTAAATCCAGGAGAATTTAATATAGTTGAAAATCCAGGAAAAGGAGAAACTTTTAAAGTTGAAATTACTGACTTAAAAGCTATAGTAGACAGGGAATTTAATAATAAAAATGCTTTAGGTGAAAATGAATATGGACAAAAGGTTATTTTAAGATATGATGCTACTTTAAATGATAAAGCTGCTAACGATACTGGTAGACCAGGTTTTGAAAATGATGTTAAGCTTGAATTTTCAAATAACCCTGATGGTGACGGACAAGGTGAAACTGGTGAAACTCCTTGGGACACAGTAGTGTGCTTTACATTTAAGGTTGAAGGTTTAAAAGTTAATGATCATAATTTAAATCTTGAAGGAGCTAAGTTTAGATTATATTCAGATAAAGATTGTAAAAATGAAGTATATGTTAAAAAATCTGCTGATGGATATATAGTAATTAATAGAGACAGCATTGGTGGAAGTGATCATACTGGTGGTACTAAACCACAAGATGCAGTAGAAATGGCATCAGATGCCAATGGCGTATTTAACATAATTGGATTAGATCAAGGAACATATTGGCTTAAAGAAACAGATGCCCCTGATGGATATAGACCATTATTAGACCCAATAGAAATTAATGTAGTACCAACTTATACAACTGATAGAAACAATTACATTAAAGGTGATGGAGCAACTGACAAAACATTAAAGACATTAGAAGCAACTGCTAAGATTAAATCTTTCTATTCAGGAATATTTAATACTGAAGATTTAAATTTAACTACAGATGTAAATGAAGGTTCAATGAACTTAACAGTAGTGAATAAAGTTGGAACTAAGCTACCTATAACTGGTTCACCAATGACTTTATTAATGGTTAGCTTAGGAACTGGAATTATGACTTACTCAATTAGAAGAAAGAAAAACTAATATATAGATAGGTAAAATTGTTATGGGAAAGAATAATATATTAAAAAAATTAAGTTTTTTATTAGGATTAATATTATGTTCTTACCCTTTGATTAGTGGGATAGTTCAGCAACAGGCTCAGAAAGGGACTGTTGCTACATATCAACAGATGATAAATAATTCATCTAATTCTTCTCTTGAAGAAGCATTATCAAAGGCAAAGGAGTATAATGAAGTTTTATTTGAATCACTTACTTCTTTAAGTAGTGATAAGCTAAGTATTTTAAGTGAAGAAAATTATAATACAACATTGGATATAGGAAATGGAATTATGGGAAGCATAGAAATTCCTAGTATTAATGTTAATTTACCTATATACCATGGAACTACTGATGAAGTATTATCTGCTGGTGTAGGACATCTTAATGGAAGTAGTTTACCTATAGGTGGGGTTAATACTAAAAGTATATTAACAGCTCATAGAGGATTGCCAAGTTCTAAGTTATTTACTAGATTAGATGAATTAGTAGAAGGCGATTTATTTTTTATAAGAGTATTAAATGAAACATTAGCTTATAAGGTCAATGATATACAAGTAATAGAGCCTGAAGATGTTGCTGGATTAGAAATTGAAGAAGGAAAAGATTTAGTTTCTCTTATAACTTGTACTCCATATGGGTTAAATACTCATAGGCTTGTAGTAACTGGTGAAAGAACTGAATATGAACCAGCTATATATGAGAGTATAGAAAGTAAAAATATGTCTATTAGAGAATATGTATTTTTAGCAATCCCATTTGTATTTTTAACAATAATTCTTGGAAGGAGGATTAATAGTGTTAGTAAAAAAGCTTAAAGTATTGGTATCAACATTAATATTATTAAGTGTACCAATTAGTGTTATTGCTTCACCGAGAGCTATAATTAGCGATTCTGTAATAATTGATAAAGGAGATGGAAGTGTAGTAATTCCACCAAGTGAGGTATTAAATGAAATACTAAATAATGAGACTTCTTTATCAAATAAGGGAAGTATAACTATAAAATTAGCAGATGCAAAAAATAATCAAAGCAAAGAAGGTGTTGAGTTTTCAATATCTAAGATAGCAGATATTGAAGATGGGCTTTACAAAGTAAAGGAAGATTATAAGGGTGTAGAAGTTGATTTAAATAATATAAAAACTGCTAATGATTTAGAATTAGCAGCCGAGCTATTTAAGAAAGTAGCAAAAACAGATAATTTAATGAAAACTAATGCTAGTGGAGAGTGTAATATTGAGGATTTAGATGTGGGAGTATATTTAGTATATGCTAAGAATATAGCAAATTACGATAATATAACTCCTTTTATAGTTTCAATTCCTTCATGGAATGAAACAGATAAATCTATGTCTTATGATATACAAGTAATACCTAAACATACTGAAATAATAAAAAAAGATAAGACTAAGGTTCCAGCAACAGCATATGATGGAAATTCAATTTATTTAGTTTTAGGAGGTATGGGTTTAATAGGTAGTTCAACTTTATTTTTTAAGGCAAGAAAGAAGGAATAATTTTGAAAAAGATAGTAGCAAGTGTTTTATTAGTAATTTCTATAATATTTCTATTTAAAGGCTTTATAGATTGGAAATATAGAATAACTAATAAAGTAAATAACGATAGTATTCGAGAGTTGGTAACTAACGAAAATGAGGAAGATCCATTAAATAGAATTATAGATTTTCAAAAATTAAAATCTATAAATAAGGATGTAGTAGCATGGATATACATTCCTGGAACGAAAGTGGATTATCCCATACTAGTAGGTGAAAGTGATGAAGAGTATTTATATAAAAATATAAATAAGGAGCATACCCCCCTAGGTTCCTTATTTGGTTTTAGTGGTACAAACTTTACAAAGGGTAATACTTTCATATTCGGACATAATATGGCTAGTAGTCAAATGTTTGGTGAACTTAGAAAATACTTATCTTCGGACTTTTTAGAAGAACATAGATATATATATGTATATACGGAAAGAAAAGCTATGAAATGTGATATATTTTCAATTTTTATTGCTAATGAAAATGATGATGTGTTTAGTGGTCAATATGAACTAGGGACTGTAGAATATATAGATTTACTTTCAGAATTGGTTAATAGAAATAATTATAGTAATAATAACTTGAAAAAGGATATTATAGAATATTCAACTACACAAGTTTTTAATCTAATAACTTGCTACGGAAGAGAAGGTACTTCTGATAGATTACTTGTTAATGGAATAGTTGTAGAAGAAAAAATAAGATAAATGATAAAGGTGTTCCTAGGGGACACCTTTTAATTATAAGAAAAAATAATATAAATATGAAATAAAAAATGTATCCCCGAAGAACACTTTTTATTATTAAGTAAGTTAACTAAAGTGAGCAAATTTATGCTTATTTTAGTTAATTTATAAAAGGCAATTTAAGGGAGGTAACAATATGAAGGGAAAGAATCCAACAAGACAACAAAAAAAGATAATGCAGGAAAGAAGATTAAATCCGAATAATTGGTTAGTATTAAAAAATCCAACAAGTGAATTACATATCCAGCATAGAGAAAGTAAGAAGATAAAAATATTATCTATTTAGGTGTACTATATGGAAAATAAAATGATAAAGTGGATAAATAATTATATAGATAAAAAAATGAAAGAAGGAAGAAAATTTATTAATAAAATAAATATTAAAGAAAAAAGTAGATATTAAAAGAAATGAGTGAGAATTATGATGTTTATGAGTGTTATAGCAATAGTTTTATCAGTATGTGGAGTTGCAAGTGTAGCTTGTGTTATTGTAGGAGCGAAATCTGAAAAAAATATTTAAAAAGTGTTCCCCAGGGACATATTTTTGAAGGAATAAATTTGTTAATAAGATAAAAAGATGTCCCCGAAGGACATCTTTTATTATTAGGTAAGTTAAATAAAGTAAGTATTTTTATACTTATTTTATTTAGGTTATAAGGTAAATAAAATTAAAATACATATTTGGAGGAAAAGACATGGAGACAATAAAGGTAGCGATAAGAATTACCGAGGAAATAAGAATAAAATTAGAAGAGTATATAGTTATGAATGGGTTGCATAGACAAAGAATAAAATACAATCAATTAGCAGAGCAAATAATAAGGGATTGGTTGAAGAATCCAAAGTTAAATAAAGAAAAAATAATTTATGGTACATCAAGTAAAACTAGGGGAGGTAGGGTAAGTATAAACTTAACGGAAGAAGAACATATAAGAGCATATGAAATATATGTAGCTGAATACATAAGAGAGTGTAGAAGTTTAAATATATTATTATATAATGTTTTGTTGCAGTTTGTTGATAATAATTTTAGTGATTTTGAAATATAAGAAAGTAGACCAAACGGAATATTAAGTAACGGAACAAAGTGAGTAAGTTAATGTGTAGTGCGGTAGAAGTTTAAAGTGTTCCTTGGGAACACTTTTGGAAAGGAAGTAATATGGGAAAGGCAGATAAATATATAGAAAAACAAAAGTGTCAAAATAGTCAACTTAACCCTTTTAAAAACAGAAAGAAGTATGATTTTACAGAAATGATAGAGCATAGTAAAAATCAAAATAGATTCGTAAATAAAATCATAAATAGAAAATTAAAGTAGTGAATAATTTTATCTTTATGAAGATGTTAAAGATGAATTAGAAGAAATGGTTTTTCTTGTTACAGATAAGATATTTTTAATAGAAGCTGATACGAGTGATGAATTTAATGAAAAATATAATAATTTCATTTTAAAAGCACAAGAGAGTAAACCTAAAAGAATTTATTGTCAACCTAATTATATTCGTATTAAAAGTAAGAGTGAAATTCAGTTTGCTAATAAAAAATATACAATGATTATAAACTATGAAGAATTTATGTTAAAAAAAGAATATAGCAATGAAGAATATCTAAAAAGAAAGGAGCAATTTGAAATGCTCTATAAAGAATATAGAGAATATTTAAGTGTTTTTTGTAAGAAGCATAATACAACTGTTAATGAAATTTTGAAATGGTTATAGATTTTATATTAAGTGAAAGTGAGAAAAATAGAAATGAAAAAGTATAGAATAGCATATGATAATTTATTTTTACCTAATGATTTAGAAAATGGTATATATTATAACAATGAAAAAATTACAGATATTTCTATTTACATGGTATTTAGAGTTATAGATAAATCAACTGGTGAAGAAGTGTATTTTCAAGACGAAGATTTAATCGAACAAAAGTTAGAGTATGCAAAAAATAAATACTGTTATGTAGATAATTTTTATAAATGTGTAATTGATGAAAATGAGATATTTAGAATGATACCAAATGAAAAATTATTAAAAGAAAGCAATTATATTGTTTTATATGAAATTGGAGATTGTTTTAAATGGTTAGGTTCAGATAATCCAGTATTAATTAAATATGAGGAATTTGTAGATATTTTAAAAAATAACTTATCTGAATTTAATAATTCAGATAATAAACCTACTCAAAGTACTGCTTACTATGTAGTAGAGATTAATAAATAATTAAAAAAGAGTATAAAGAACTTATTAAAACATTAGGTGGAGGGGAGATATGTGTATAAAAGGATTAAAAAGTAAAAGATTTGATTTGCTATGTTGGTGTGATCCTAAAACACAACAGTGATTAAATGTAATATAGAGCCTATAACAATAATTTTAGATGAAATAACAAAATTTCAATGGTATATTTCAGAAACAATTAATGAAAGTGGAAATATTATTGAAGGAGAAACGTGTGAATCATATGTGGTATCAACAAAAAGAATAAAAGAAAAAAATTATTGTGGTAAGTATTTGTATTGTGAGTATTTAAATAATAAATTAAATGTATATGAAAAAACTGAATATATACTTTTGGAAGCAAGTGTTGATATTATGATTAATAAAGGAGTTATATTTGATGATATTTCTGAATTTGATGAAAAAGGATATATAGTTAATGTAACTAATAAATTAGAGATAGCAAAGGAGTTATTAAATAATACAAAAAACATATATTTAAGGCTTTTCATTGAAAAATATATAACTAATTTTAATGAAATTCAAAGTAAGAATAATTCTTTATTAGAATATTTAGATTTTGATAAATGTATTGAGTATATTGATAAATCTAAATTTGATATTACTGAATGGGGGCTGTGGGAAATACCACTTTCAAATATTTATATATTCTATAATAAAAATTCAAAACAATTATTTGATTTAATTATTGATGATAAAAATATAATTCCAGCATATATAGATGAAAAATCTAACTCAATTAATGCAAATTCTATTCAAGAAGCAATAGAAAAGTATAAAAAGTAATTTATAATTCATTGAAAGTGAGTGAAAATAATGAACAAAAAAATAGAAGTGAATAGTGAGATTAAAGAAGTAAAAAGATTAATAGAAGAGAATGAAATTAATAAAGCAGAATTTAAAGCTTTTGAATTAGCTGAATCTATATTTCCATATAAAAATAATGGTGATCCATATTTTACCAATGAATGTGTAAATGTGATAAGTAAAATTATTATGAAAGAATATAAGAAAAGTTGTAAAGAGGAAATTAATGTAGATTATATTATAAATAATTTTGAAGAGTTATCAAAAGAAGTAATTGATGTGCCGGAAATGGTGAAAGCAACATTAAAGGCTGAGATATTAGAAAAATTAAAATCATTAAGATAAAGGTATCCCCAGGGGATACCTTTTAATTATGCAATTAATATTCTATTTAATATAGATGAAAGGTGTGTTATATATGAATATAGATAAGACTAGGTTAACAATAATGAATGGATTAGAAGTGAAAAAAGGTATATTAGATAATTGTAAAATAATAGATTGTAAAAATGAAAAAGTAAATTATGAAAGCTAAGATAAATAATTTAATTTAGATAAAGGTGTTCTTCGGGAACACCTTTTTATTATAAATATTTTTAGAGAAGAACTTCTGACAGGCAATAGCCGAGAGTTTTTTTTTATTGAAGGGAGGTGATTATATGGCGGGAGAAAAGCTTGATAAAGATATTAAAGAAATTGCAGTTGCGATAATTGAAGCAAGTGGAAAAACTTATGAAGAATGGTTAAATGAACAACATAGGAATGTTATATTTACAAATTCAAAGTTATTGAAGGAAAGTCTAAATTTAAGAAAGGAAATAGGTAATTAATTGTATTGGAAATTAAGATTAGAGGAATTTCAAAAGCAGTAATTAGTAAAATTGATGAAAAAGCAAAAGAATTAGGATATAAAAGTAGAAATGAATTTTTAAAAACATATTTAGAAAGACAATTTTTATATCTTGATAAATTAGTAGAATATGAAGGAAAATATGAAATTCTACTTGATAAAGTTCTTAAAGTATTAGATTACAATACTTTAGCATTAAATAAATTTTGTGAAGAAAATCTTATAGATGTAGAAGAAATAGTAAAAGAAGATAGATTTAAGGAGGAAGAATAAATGGATGTTGTACAACAATTAGCAAATATGGGAAATGAATTTATTGGATGGATGCAAATTTTAGGTGTAGTTGGAGCAGCTATAGCTTTTGCAATAGGTGGATTTATTCAGATATTTGGTGGAGCAGAAGGATTAAGAAAGGCTAAACCTTGGTACATAGGAGCTGGAGTGGGACTTATTTTTATATTAGGTTCTTCTGCAATAGCTGCTTTCTTAGAATCAAAAATAACATTTTAAAAAAGGGGAAGTTTAAACTTCCCTTTTTTTATAGGAGGATATATGAAGAAGTTTATTTCAGATGTAAAAAAAGAATTAAATGATTTATTAGCAGAAAAAGAAGCTAATAGAGAAATGAAATTAATAAAACGATTAGCAGATAAAAAGATACTATTATCTTTTATAATAGGAGTATTTTTAATAGTAACTATTTTTGTTAATTTAATTTCTAATTCTATAGATGGAATGTTTTTAATGTTAGCAGGAGGAGAAAGTAATTTTAATATTTTATTTAATTTATTTATGCCTAATTTGGGATATCCATTATTGTATTTATTTGCATATGGAATAATGACATTAGTATTGATTAAATTTATTTTTAATTTTAGAGCATCATTTAAGGATATAAGTGAGGGGCAAAAAGGGACAAGTAGATTTACTACTATGGAAGAAATAAAAGAGCAATATAAAAGTGTTTATGAAGTCGAAACAGAAGAAGAAAGAAAACAGGGAGGTTATTCAGGAAAAGGTGGGGTTATTATTTCAAGGGATAAAGATATACTTTTTATAGATGATAGCCCAACTAATAATATGACAATAGGAACATCTAGGAGTGGAAAAGGTGAATTATTTGTATTTCCTACTATTGATTTATATTCGAGAGCTGAAGAAAAAGCTTCATTAATAGTTAATGATCCAAAGGCTGAGTTGTATGGTGCTTCAAAGGAGATACTTGAAGCTAGAGGATATAGAGTAGAAGTTTTAAACTTAATAAATCCATTAAATTCAATGAGTTATAATCCACTTCAATTAGTAATAGATGCTTATGAGAAAAAAGATTACAGCACTGCTCAAAGTTTATGTAAAACATTAACTCATATGCTTTATTATAAGCCTGATACAAAAGACCCTTTTTGGCAAAATTCAGCTATGAGTTTAGTTAATGCTTTAATTCTTGCAGTTACAGAGAAATGTTTTGAGGATTGCAAAATATATTATAAAAAGATAGATGAACTAAAAAATAGTGATAATAAAAGTAAGGGTAAATTAATAAGTAACCTAGAAAAAGAAGTTGAAAAAATAAAATCAAAAATAACACTTTATACAGTTGCAAATATGCTATCAGAATTAGGTTCTAAGACAGATATTAAAGGTAATAATGAATTAGATAAGTATTTTTCAAATTTACCAGTAGAATCAGTAGCAAAAATGCAGTATGCAACGTCTAACTTCTCTAAAGGAGAAGCTAGAGGATCTATATTTAGTGTTGCAATGTCAGAGCTTAACATATTTACTATGGATGAAATAGCAAAGTTAACATCTAAAAATTCTATAAATTTAAAAGATATAGGTTTTAAGTCAGAAGATAATAGACCAGTAGCTTTATTTATGACGGTTCCAGATTATGATACATCAAATCATGTTATAGCAAGTATATTTGTTAGACAGTTATATTATGTCTTAGCAAAAGAAGCTACCTTCAATATTCCTGCTAAATGTGATAGAGAAGTCATTTTCTTATTAGATGAGTTTGGAAATATGCCAGCCATAGAAAGTATGGCTAACATAATAACAGTTTGCTTAGGTAGAAATATTAAATTTAATTTAATTATTCAAGGTATATCACAATTAAAAAAATTATATGGAGATGACTATAAAACTATATTAGGAAATTGTTCTAATAAGTTTTATATATTTACCAATGAAGTAGAAACGGCTGAAGAGTTTTCAAAGTTATTGGGAGATAAAACAATTACAACTTATTCAAGGAGTGGAGAAATACTTGATACAACTAAACACCAAACAGAAAGTGTTGATGGAAGAAAATTATTAACTACAGATGAATTAATGCACTTAGAAGAAGGTGAAGTTGTTATTGTTAGAGGAACTAAAAGACGAGATATTAATGGAAAGAAGATTAGACCATTTCCTATTTTTAATACGGCAGAGCATACTCTTAAATATAGATATGAGTATTTAGGTGATTTCTTTGATAATACAAAAAATCTTATAAATAAAGAAATACCAACTCTTCATAAGAGTGTAGATTTAAAAGAGTTAATACTATTTAAAGACGATAAAGAAGAAAATACTATACAAAATAAGCCAATAACAGAAGATGTAGAAGCGATTAATGAGTATATAACAAAAGAAAAAGATGTAGAGCTAGGAAGAATATATACGCCTAAAGACCTTGATAATATTAATCGAGAAATAGAAATGAGAAAGAAAGGTGTTGAAGTTTTTAATGAAAACTCTATGTGGAGCAATTTATATAAGGTAGCAAATGAAATTAACAATGAAAAGTTAAATAGTTATATAAAAATAGGAGAAGAAGAAATAAAAAATATGAAGTAGGAGGTGTGATTTTTGGACACTCTTTATACATTAATTGAGAATGGAGTTCTTGAACTAGGAAATGTATTTGAAAGTTGTATTAGATGGTTAGGTTGGGGATTAGTAACCTTACTTGCTAAATTAGTCAATGGAATTGAAAGTACATCTAATAAGGTATATACAATAAATGGATTTTTCAATAGTTCAGAAGTAAGTCAATTAATAGATAAGTATGAACCTTTAGTTTGGACTATACTTGCTATTTCAATAGGTATACTAGGGTTCAGAATTACATTTAATAGGCAGCAAAATAGAAATGAGTTACCATCAAATATATTATTTTCAGTATTAGTAGTAGTATTACTTTCTACTTTTATGACAAAGATGAATGAGATAACTAAAATAGCGATAAGTAGTATAAATAATACTAATCAAAGTATAACAGATACATTAGTTAAAGAAAGTTTATATGATATATATTATTTGGATGACAATAATTTTAATTTAGCCGGAGAAACAAATAATATAAGTGCAGATAGTATATATAATATAGATATAAATGAAGCTATAGATACAAGTGAAGTTAAAGATTCAGATTTATTCAAGAAAAAGATAATTTTCGAAGAAAATGGAGATAAAAAATTAGTTAAGCTAGAGAAAGGATGGTTTTCAATAGATGAAATGTATTATAGATATAATATTGATTTTATATCAGTAATCATCTCTCTTGGAGCTATTGGAGTAGCATTTGTTTGTATTATGTTAAAAGTTATAAGGTTATTATTTGAATTAGCATTTAATAAACTTTTTATAACATTACTAGCATTTGCAGATATTAGTGATGGTAAAAGGTTGAAAGAAATGGTAAAGCATATAATATCCATATTTATAGTTATATTTATTACTGCTGTATTAACTAATATGTATATGTTATATAATTCATGGATAACTAAAAGTCTTGTTGCTAATGGATTAGGTAATAATGGAATATTAAAAATATTATTTATTGTAGGTGGAGCAATAGCAGTTATAGATGGTCCTAATTTAGTAGAAAGAATACTTGGAATAGATGCAGGGTTAAAGAGTTCATGGGGAACTTTAATGGCTGGATATGGAGTAGCAAAGGGAGCATTAAATTCAGGAAAATTATTAGCTGGATTATTACCTAGGTTAGGAAATGGATTTGCTTTAGGTATGGCTGGTGTTGGTGGAGCTATGTCAGGAATGTTTGACGGAAAAGATAAAAATAATATACCTAATAAGGAAAATGATTCAGATATTAAAAAGCAAGATAAAACTGTAGATAGTCAATCAAGTCAAATGAAAGCGAGTAAAGACAATGAAGCAGATTTAAATACTATAAATGATAAATTTAAGGATATAGATGAACTTAAAAATAATTCAGCTAATGATATTAATATGCAAAATAAAAATGGAGATAAACCAGGAAGCTTAGGTGGAGAAAGCTTACAAGAACAAATGAAAGCAAATAAAAATAATTCAGCTAATTTAAATGCTTTAAATGATAAGTTTAAGGAAATAGATGAATTAAGAAACAATCCAAATAAAGATTTTGGTAAGAATAACTTAGAAGATAATGATTCAAAAGGATTAGATGGAAAGACTGTACAAGAAGGAATGAAGTCATTTAAAAATAATGAAAGTAATTCAAATTCACCAGGTGATAAGTTTAAAGATATAGAAGGTTTAAGGAACAATCAAAATAATGATCTTGATAAGAATAACATAGCAGCTAGTAAAACAAAGGGATTGGATGGACAGACTGTACAAGAAGGAATGAAGTCATTTAAAAATAATGGAAGTAATTTAAGTTCATTAAATGATAAATTTAAAGACATAGAAAATCTAAGAAATAATCCAAATAAAGATTTTAGTACAAGTAATATAGAAGGTAATAAATTAAAAGGATTAGAAGGACAAACTATGCAAGAAGGAATGAAAGCTGTTAAAAATAATGGAAGTAATTTAAGTTCATTAGATGATAAATTCAAAGACATAGAAAGTCCAAGAAACAATCCAAATAAAGATTTTAGTACAAATAATATAGAAGGTAATAAAATAAAGGGATCAGAAGGACAAACTATGCAAGAAGGAATGAAAGCAGTTAAAAATAATACAAGTAATTTAAATGCTTCAGAAAATAAATTTAAAGATATAGGAGATTCAAGAAATTCTATAAATAAAAATAATACAGATAGTGTAGGAAGGGGAAATGCAACAGAAAATATAAATACTAAGGAGATAAAATCTAATACTGAAGATAAAACAAATGTAGTATCAAATAATAAAGGTAATGTAGCTAATGAATCTACAAATAATAAGAATAACTCTGAAAATAACAATGCTGGAAGAAAAGAAGTTAAGGGAGAAATGGAAGATAGGACTATTGGTCAATATATGAAAGACAAATTACAAGGATCAAGATTTGTTGATAACATTAATAGGGCTTATAGCTTAGGATACAATACTACAAGTAAATGGGATATTAAAAATAAAAATAAGAAAGGAAGAAAGAAATAATGGCTTACGTTTTACCAAAGGAAATTTCATCATCAGTTAAATTAACAAAAAACCTATATGTTTTTGATTTAGTTTTTATGGGAATATTTATGTGTGTTGTATGGATATTAAATTTCTTAGTATATCCTCCATTAAGAACTTTTTATTATATTTTTATGGCTATTATGGGACTTTATTTTAGGAGTAATAGTTCAATTAATCCGAAAAGGAGAAAGTACCAAAGTATATATTATGCTTTGGTTAGAAATAGAAAAGCTTATATAAGAGAATAGGAGTGGTAGAAATACCATTCCTATTATTTTGGGAGGAATTAAAGAATGTCAGTAAGAAAATTTGATGATATTAAAATAGAAAAGGAGAAAAAGAATATAAAAGTAAAGCTAACAAAAGAAGAAAAAAAGATAAAGAAAGAGGAGAAGAAACAAAAAAAATTAGAGTTAAAAGAAATAAGAAAAGCTAACAAAGATGTATTAGCTTCTACTAAGGAGCTATTAGGTTTTATAGATGTAGATGATGATGACAGCATAATAATGAAAAATGGATATTTAGATATATTCCAAATTGATAGTAAGGATATATATTCTTTAACTGATGTTGAAACTACAATGAATATATATAATTTTATAGCCTTTTTAAGGTCATATCCATTTGATATAAAATTAATAACTATGAATTTCCCAGTTAATACATTAAAGCAACAAGAGTTTATCAAGAAGAAAATAAAAGAGTGTGATAATGAAAAATATTATTATGAATTAATAGAAGAGTTAGAACAATTAGTGTATTTAGAATCAACTAGGCAAAATAGAGAATTTTATATCATGATATTTATTAAAGATACTGAAGAGAAGGACAGTATTAAGAGAACATTGTTTAGAAGTCAAAATATAGCAGTTCAACTTATTCCATTAACTGTAGAAAAGAAATTAAAAATATTATTTAAATTAAATAATCCCAACACAAAACTTATTAACTAAGGAATAAATAAAAAAGAAACATAATATTACTTAATTTGATATTTTTAGATAAAATTTGATATAATTTTAGTATATAAAACTTAGGGGGGATTAGAGATGTATATTAAAAAGAAGGATAATAGATTAGAGAAGTTTGATATTGAAAAATTAGAAAGAAGTATTAAGAATTCAGCGAATGATATAAAGTTTGAATTAAATATTTCAGATTTAAAGCTTTTATCAAATGAAGTAATAAAAAAATTAAAATTAATTCATGAAAAAGATAGTATAACTAATAGTTATGAAGTAATAGGATTAACTATTGAAATATTAAAAGAAAATAGATTTGATTTAATAATACCTAGTTATTTAAATTTAATATAATAGATGAATTACATGAATAATAAAAAAAAGACTAATTAATTAGTCTTTTTATTTTGCTTAAAATTAAGGAGTGGATCATATGGCATTGAGAAAAAAGATAGAATACAATCCATATTTATTAAAGGCTATTCAGCCAGTAGGTGGAATTAGCTTTTCAGATAGAGCAATAATAAAAGGCGATGGATATGAGAGTTGTATAAGAATATATGAATTTAAAACAAGAGTAGAGAATTTTTGGCTTGAAGATTTAACAGATTTATCTAATGTAATAGTAACAGTTGATATTTCAACAGAAAATCAAAATAAAATCTTAGATCAGATAGAAAGGTCTATATCAGAGCAATATACAAGAATAGATGATGCAGCAACTAATATTGATAGGATAAAGGCTTCAGCCGAAGTAGAAAAATTACAAGGGTTAGTAGATGATATAACTCAACATGAAGAAGTTATTAAGTTAGTAACTATTAGATATTATGTATCAGCTTTAACATTAGAAGAGTTAGATATAAAAGTTAAAGAAGTATTAGAAGCTATAAAAAATAAGGGATATAGGGGTGCAGTATTAATTAATGAGCAAGAGTATGAGTGGAAATCATTATTTGAGAGTGCAACCAATCAAAGTTATTTTAGAAATAAAAGAGTTGGAGAGCCAATACCTTCTATTTATTTAGGTGGTGGTTATCCATTTCATTTTACGGAGTTAAGTGATCCAACAGGAATGTATTTAGGGACAACTAGAACTGGTGGAAATGTACTTTTTAATATATTTACAATGAATGACTTTAGAAAATCCTATAATGCTTTAGTAGTTGGACTTATGGGAGCTGGTAAGTCTACGTTATTAAAGAAGTTATTGAAAAATACTTCTATATTAGGGGATATGGTTAGAGTATTTGATATAGCAGGTGAATTTAGGGACTTGGTACTAGAACGAGGAGGTAAAGTTATAGCATTAGATGGAACTGATGGAATTATAAATTTACTTCAAGTGTTTGCAACTATTATTGATGAAGATACTAATGAAGTATTAGAAGAACAAAGTTATATGAATCATTTAAATAAGGTAAGTATGATTTATAGATGCCTTGCTCCAAGTGCTGAACAATCTGAAGTAAGAGAGTTTGAAAGGATATTAAGAGAATTTTATAAATATTATGGAATAGAAATTAGTAGAGCAACAACTTACAAGGCTAATGAATATCCAATAATGGAAGATTTACTGGAATATATAAGAAAAGAACTTTATGAAGATTTTGAAAAGAAAATAGTTAGAAAAACATTATCAGATACTAAGAGAGAAAGACTTGAATATATAGAACTTAATATAGGAAGTATGGTTGATGATTATGGGAAGTTATTTAATGGACACACTACATTAGAGAACTTCTATGATGAACAAATAGTAAGTTTTGAAATTAAAAATTTAGCACAATTTGATAAAAGAATATTCAACGCCCAAACATTTAATATAATGACAATGCTATGGAATAATGCCTTAAAAAAAGGATCAGTAGCAAAGAAATTATATGATAATAGGGAAGTTAGTTTTGAAGATAGTCAAAAATTCTTTGTATTGATAGATGAAGCTCATAAATTTATAAACTCGGATAATTTGATGGCAGTTGATTATGCTATAGCTTTTGAGAGAGAAGCGAGAAAATATTTTGCTGGTCTTATGTTTGCAACGCAAAGTATTAGAGATGTTGTTCCTGAGAATATTAGTAGTGAAGCGTTACATAAGATTAAAACTTTATTTGAATTAACTCAATATAAATTTATAATGCAACAAGATAATAACTCTAAAGAAGCTCTTAAAGAAATATTTGCAGGGCAAATAACAGAAAGTGAAATTGAAAGAATACCAACTTTTAAAAAGGGAGAATGTATTTTAGCTATAAATGGATACAAGAATATTAAATTAAATATAGAAATTACAGATAAAGAAAAGAAATTATTTGCTGGAGGTGCTTAATATGAATAGTAAAAAAATAAAATTATTAATTATAGGAGTAATAGCAATTTTTATAACTATCGGTGTAGGATTTGGAATTAAAAATTATAAAAAAATAAATGAGGAAAAAAAGAATACATCCCAAATGATAGATAAAAATTCAAATAGTTTTAATGAGAAAGATGAAGAAGAGTATAATGAGTATCAGTTAGATGATGCCTTAGAAGGCTTTGATAAAAATAATCAAGTAAATTCAGAGGATATAGTAGTAGAAGAAGGATTTACAACAAGTATAGGATCAGGTAATACGGACGAAGAAATTAGATATAACAATAAGTTGTTAAGTGAAAGTAAATTCTCTCTAAAAGAGAGAATTAAAGCTAAAAATGTAGCAGAGAATTTTGTACAAGCAATTACAAGCTTTGATATAGAAAAGCCAAAGGAAACAGTAGATTTAGCAGTAAAGTATGTAGCAGATGCACTCAAAGAAGAAGTAGAATCATTATATATGTATTTAGGTAAAAATGAAAGTATAAAAAAATGTATTATCGATGAAGTTGAATCTTATGAAGTTGATAATAAGTATGATAATGATTATATTATATTTAATGTAAGGGTAGGTTGGAGTACCATAGATCAGTATGATCAAATATCAAATGATGGTCATGACAGTTATGAGGTTAAATTATTAAAAATAAATGATGATTATAGAGTTGTTGAATATAGTATTGATTAATATAAAGGTGTCCTACGGGGACATCTTTTTTCTTAAAAATAATTTTTAGTAGAAATGAGTGATAGGTTTGTCTAAAGAAAAAAAGTTATTAAAAAGTAGCATAAAAATAATTTTATCATTCAATATATTTACGATAATTACTCTACTATTAATAACAGCAACTATATCTATTATAATAAATCAAAATTCTATAAGCAGTAATGGAAATGGTGGAATGATAACTGATATAGGAGTAGCTGGAGTACCACAAGAATATGTTAATTATTTTAATGAAGCTTCCACTATATTTAATATACCTAATTGGTGTTTAGCAGCAGTAGCAAAACAAGAAAGTAATTTTAATCCTAATACCTCCTATGGAGGTGCATATGGAATAATGCAAATACAAAAAGTAGATCCATCAAGTGGAAAAGATTTGTGGAAATACTTAATTGATATGGGATTAGGAGAGATATATTTAGCAAATGGATATACATTTAATGATAGTGAAGAAATGTGGAATATATTTTTAAATGATCCAAGGGCTCAAATTTTTGCTGGAGCTTATGAGATAAGATATTATGGTAATTATGTTTTGTATAAGCAAAATAAAGTACCTAAGCTTAATTATAATAATAATGAAAATATGGACTTAGTGAAATGGAATAGTGATGAAAATGATAGTGATTTTAGAGAAACACTAAGGAGAATTTTTGCTTGTTATAATGGAGGTCCATCTTATGGTATGAAAGTAGATTTAGATAATGCACAGTTTAATTATCCTAATAAAGTTTTTCAGTATGCAATGGAATTTAGAAATGCTGGATTAAATCAAAGTAGCAATCAGATAATAGAAACAGTAATCGAAGCTGGTATGAAGTGGGTAGGAAAGTCACCTTATGTATGGGGAGGAGGAAGAACAGAAGCAGATGTAATAGCAGGTAGATTTGATTGTTCTTCATTCGTTCATTATTGTTATGCAAGTGCTGGTATTCAACTTGGAGATAGAGCAAGTGTAGTTACATTTTCTTTAGTTAATATGGGACAAAAAGTTGATGCAAGTGAAATGCGAAGGGGAGATTTAATATTTTTTGACACATATACAGTTGATGGGCATATTGGAATTTATCTTGGAGATAATAAATTTCTACATGATGGAACTTCAACAGGAGTAACAGTTTCTGAATTAAGTGGTTATTATAAAGATAAATTTAATGGTAAAGTAAGAAGAATAGTTAATTAAAAGAGTGAGAAAAAAGTAAAGGAATATTAAATAATAATTTGTGGAAATAAATTAAATTTAATAAAAGAAAGTTTGGTGATCTTATGATAAGTAGAGATGAAATGCAAGAAAAAGTTGATATTGTAAAGGGAAAAATAGAAAAAAATAAAACTGTTCCTTATTATTTTTTAGCTTCAATATTTGTATTGGGAGCTTTATTTTTTTTCTCATCAAATTTACTTTTTAATAAAGAATTAAATTTGATTACTACAGAAATAAATCAAGAAATGTATCTTAATAATATTGGTTTTTCAATAAAAGATAGAAAATATAATCCTAATAATGGGTTAGTACAATTTACAATAAAATTAAAAGAAAATAGTTTAAATAGTGATTTAGATTTAGATTTTACTATAAGAGAAAAAAATAATCCAACAGAAATAATACCTTGTGAAGTAGTACAAATAACTTATAGTGATTATATTATAACAACAGAAATAAGTGGAACATGGGAAGCTTTATCTTTAACCATAAAAGAAAAAAGTGAGGTTAGTGATAATAAATATGTTAAATTTTATTCAGATATAAGAGATATAAAAATAGATGATACTCTAAAAAAGAAGAGTAGAAATGAATATACAAAAGAAGTAATTGATAATGAAATTAATGATATAAAATCCAAAATAGAGGAACTAAATTTAGATATATCAGATAAAAAATCAGAGATAGAAGATATAAATAATAAAATAAATTTACTTGAAGAAGATAAAAAATATCAAACAGAAAGTGAAATAGAAGCTACAGAAAATACTATAAGTTCAAATAAAACATCTATAGCAAATTTAGAAAATGGGATAAGAAAAAATGAAAATAGTATAAAAGAACTTGAAGAAAAAATTAATAAACTTGAAGAAAAGAAACAAGATTACAGATAAAAAATAGTATTGAAGTTTTCAATATTTGGTATAGATAAGGTACTGAAATGGTATTGACAAGGTATTGAATTGGAAAAGATTTTGTACCCTGTGAAACGCTAGGCTTTGCCTAGCTCCCAAAAGAATTTGGGGACAGTTTCTCTTTATGCTCTTATAAAATATCTACAGATGTAATTTCCATTGAAGATATTTTATAATTCCTTTTTGGTGTTTGATTAAACTTTTTTAAAGTTTATGGGTGAGCGATAGCTAGGGCAAAGCCCTTTTAATAAAATAAAAAAAGAAAGGAAGTTAAATAATATGGCTAGAATAAAAAAGATGTTTGTAATTTCAAAGAAAAATTTAGAGTATATAGAAGAAGTTAAAGAGAAGAATAATTTAAAATATAATAGTGAAGCATTAGATTTAATTATAAGAGAGCATAGGCAAAATTCAGATATTACAACTGAAGCTATGATTAAATTAATAGCGAAGGAAGTATCAGAACAAATTAAATTAGACTTTAAAGGAATTAAGAAAGCTAGTAATGATACAGATAGAAATACTCAAATACTATTAGAAATGATTAATGGATTTTTTGTAATTTCTGAGTATGGAAGGTTAGCAACAACAGAAGATGTTATTGCTCCAGCATTAACTAGAGCTAGTGAACTTGTTGATAAGAGAAAAGAAGCAAAAATAGTAAAAGGGTTCGATAGAAAATATTAAGGTGAAATATGGTAGGAATAGTTCATAAACGAAAATGGGTTAAGTCGAGTAGTGAAAAATTTTCAAGTTATATAAATTATATTGATAGAGAGGAAGCAGTAAGAAATTATAAACTTGATGAATATTCGCTATTTAATGATTATATGGGAAATCCTAAAAAGTGTGGAAATTTATTTACAAGTGATAGAGATTTTTTGAGTGAAGATGAAAGTAAAAAATTAAAAAGATGTTTTTCTATTGCACAAGAAAATGGAAGTTTTATGTGGCAAGATGTGTTTAGTTTTGATAATGAATGGCTTGAGAAACATGGAATGTATGATAGGAGAACAGGTGCATTAGATGAAAAGAGATTAATGGGAGCAGTACGAAATTCCATGACAGAAATGATAGAAAGAGAAAATTTTGATAGCTTAATTTGGAGTGCGTCAATGCACTTTAATACAGATAATATTCATATTCATATTGCAAGTGTAGAATTAAATCCAACAAGATATACTAAGGAAGATGGATTTATGCAATATAAAAATCTATATAGAATGAAGAGTAAATTTGCTAATACTCTTATTGATAGGAGTAATGAGCAAAAGAAAATTAATGATATTATGAGAAATAATATTATTAATGGTAAGAAAGAAATATCTTTTAATAAAGATATAGAAATGAAAAGATTAGTAACAGAGATAATAAAAAAATTACCTGAAGATAAAAGACAATGGCAGTATGGATATAATTCTCTTAATGAAGTTAAACCATTATTAGATGAATTAACTTCTTACTATATAAAAAATTATAAGAAAGATGATTTTGAAGAATTAATTAAAAGTTTAGATGCTGAGGAAGAATATTTAAAGGAAGTCTATGGGGAAGGAGAAAAGTATTTTTATAAAAATTATAAGAAAAATAAGATAGATGAATTATATTATAGAATGGGAAATGCACTTCTTAGAGAAATAAAAACTGAAGTTATTAAGAAAAATGATAATAAAAGTTTTATAAAAAATTATTCATATACCAATTTAGTATTAACGGCAAAAGATATAAAAAGATTAAAGAAAGTGTTTGATAAAGACTTTGAAAAAATAAAAAATGAAATAGCTTATGAGAGATTACAAAGAGAAATTGAATATTCTCATTCTATGTAAACTTGAAGGGAGGTGAGGCATTATGTTTAATAATTTAGGAATAATAATAGAAGCATTAAGTGATACTGAATTAAAAGTATATAATAGTGTTGAAAAAAAAGATGTTATAGTTAAAGCTTCAAAAGATTATGTATCATCAATAAAGGCAGAGTTAAATGATGAAGATGGAGAAACAATGATCGTTGAGTATGATTTAGAAACTAAAGTTGTAAATGAAAGTATTGTAGATTAGCACCAGGTAAAATACCTGGTGTTTTATTATTAAATTTTTTAGGAAAGGAGAAAGAGAAATGAAAAAAACATATAATAAAAAATCAAAAGAAGATAAAGAAAAAGAAGTTAATGAGCTTTTGAAAAAAGCTAATGAAGGAATAGAAAATTACTTCACAACTCCAGAGCATTTCAAAGAACTTGCTAGTTATATGAGTAAATTTTATAACTATTCATTTAGAAATATTTTTCTGATTCAAGAGCAATTTGAAGGAGCTTTAGCTGTTGGTTCATATGCTTTTTGGAAAGAGAAAGGATTTACAGTTAATAAAGGGGAAAAGGGAATAAAAATATTGGTTCCTAATAAACTTAGTGATTATTTTATTAATGAAAAAGGCGAAGAAGTTAAATTAAGTAAAGCAACACTTGAAGAAAAAAGCTTAATAGAGCAAGGAGAAATTGAAGTAAGAAAGGGTAAGTTAATATTTAACCAAGGATATGTTTTTGAAGTTACTCAAACTAATGCGAAAGCGAAAGATTTACCTAAGATTTTTCCTGGAAGATGGCTTGATGGAGAAGTTAATAATTATAATTTGATGTATAAAGCTATGGAAAATATAGCGAATAAAATAGGAGTTAAAATTATAGAGCCTAAAAAAGAATTAGGAGCAGTAAAAGGGGTTAGTTATCCAGTAACAAAAGAAGTGGCTTTAAATCCTAGAAATACTCAATTGCAAAATGTTAAAACATTAATTCATGAATTAACCCATGCAAAGCTGCACACTATGGAAACAAGAGATAATTACACTACAAATGCAAAAGAATTTCAAGCAGAAATGGCCGCATACGTAGTATGCAGCTATTTCGGATTAGATACATCAGAGTATTCATTTAGATATATAAAGAATTGGACTAAGGGTGTTGAGCTGAAGGACAAAGAGAAGTTGATAAATGAAGTTAGAGAAACAGTAAAAGAGTATATTGAAATTATAGAGGAAACATTAATTAATAATAAGGATAAATCTTTATTATTAGAAAATGAAAATATAGTAGAGAAAGAAATAAAAGATGAAAAATTAAGAAATTTTCTAGGAAAAGATAGAGTTGTTATAAATGAAATTACTAGAGATGAATTAGAAAAAATAATAAATGAAAGTAATTCAAATGTTTTTCTGAAAAGAGATGAAGAATTAAGTATAAAAAATGAAGTAGTAGCAATGAAAGTTAAAGGGAAATATAGAGATGTTTATATTGGTACAGATTATAAATTAGATAATTTAATATATGTTGATGATAATAAAAATTTATATAGGATAAAAGAAAATATAGAGTATGATAAAAGCTTGTATGGAATAAAGGAGCAAGAAATTATGAAAGATTTAGAAGAAAAAAGCATTGAAAGTGATGATTGGAAGTTATCAGATAGAGATCTAGATAGTGTTAGTTTTAATGTAATGAAAAATACTATAGAAGAGTTAATGAAAGAAAATTATGGGGATTTTGTAAGAGCAATTATATCTATTGAATCAGGAATTGAGGATTTAGATATATTGGATAATATACATGAAAAATATATGGATAGTGATTTTAAACTTATAAATGATAAGTTTGAAGATTTAAAAAATGAAATAGAAAGAGAGAAATTAGATGTGAGAGATGAAAAAAAAGAAAAAGAGATTTGGAGAAAAATAAGAGAGCATGAAGAATGGATAAAAAGTAATGGTCTTAGAGGGCAACAATTAAACTTAGAAAATGAAAATCTAAGTGGTATGAGATTAATTAATTTAGATTTAAGGGATGCAAATTTTAAAGGTGCAGATATGACACAATGTGTAATATTTGCTGATTTAAGGGGAGCTGATTTAACTGGAGTTAAAATAAATAATAGCGAGTGGATTGGTTCTAATATAAATAATGTAACAATTGAAGCAAATAAATTAAATCTAATAGAGTATCAGATGGAGCAAGAGAAAGATGTACATTTAGCAAGTATGGACAAGCTAAAAACAAAAACAAAAGAAAAAGAAATAAAGATGTGAAAATATTCAGATTAAATTTAAAATATACCAGGATAAATTTATTTATTTCTGGTATATCTTTATCTAAATATATTGAAAATACGAAAGTTTATGGAGAAGTAGAATGAAGTATTTAAAAGATATTTTTAATTTAAAAAATAATAAAAAATATAAAATTACAATAATAATTTTAGTAGTAATTATACTTATATTACAAACAAGTTTATCCATTAATAATAAAAAGATACAAGTATTAAATGCAAGAATAAATAAACTGCAAATGGAGAATAAAAAAGACAATGAAAAGTCAGAAATAGCATCAAATATAGATGAAGTTATTGGTACAGAAAAAGAGCAAGAGGATAATTTAAATATAGATGAAGAATTTGAAAATAAAAAAGAAAATATATTAGAAAGATATATTGAAGTTGGAGAAAAAAATAATAAAAAGTATTCATCAGAAATAATAGCTGGAAAAGAGGTATTAGTGTTTGAAACAATGAATTTAGAAATGACTGATGGACAAATTGAAAAATCGCTTAAAAAGATAAATAGTGATGAATTTGGATTTAATATAGTTAAAGATAAATTAGGAAATAAGCCATACTATAAAATATATTTAATAGAAACTAATATAGGCTCATAAGAGCCTATATAAATAATAGGGAAATAGGAGGGTGAAATTTTTGGTAATAACTGGAAAGAGTTTTAATAAAAGTGATGTTTTTAATTTTACTTATGAAGTAAAAAATTTAATTGAATTATTAAATGGAATAGTGATCCAAAGTCAAGATAAAGAGAAATTGAATAAGATTATTTTTCAAAAGGAAAAAATTGAAAAGATGATAGTATTTTTTGAACCTAATATTTATGAAGAATATTCTGAGAAAGTAAAAATATTATACTTACAAATGAAGAAGGCTAAGGAAGAATATAACAGGGTTGTTAAAGAAAATTGTTTTAAAGAAGTTATTGAAGAATATAAAAATAAATACGATAAAGCAGTAGATGATTATAAAAATGGCAAATTAATACGAGATAAAATAAAAGAAGAGTTAAATAAAATATAATTTTTGTAGCAAAATAAGAAGTGATAAATCACATATAATAAGAAAATAAATGAATAGTTAAAAAGCAGTAAATTTAAAATTTACTGCTTTTTTTCTCCAAATTATATTGTATTAATTTATAAAATATAATATAATTTAGAAAAAAGAAGAATTTCTTCTTCATATTTTAATTCCGAACGATAAATTAAAATGTCGCCAAACATTTTAATTTATATAACTGAAACTGGTAAAGCAACTACCAAGAGACAGAGTGTTGGAACTTTAAATTCATTTTATGCTTATATTCTAGCATAAGGTGAAAATTTGTGCAATATAAAAAAGTTGACAAATTTCAAAAAAAATAGTTCAAAAATGAACAATTTTTTTGAATTAGATTTTTATTGTATATAATTTAAGTTTTGATATATAACTCTTAGGTATTTTACCTAAGAGTTTTTTTATTGTTTTTATTAGCTAAAAATATTACAGAGCAATTTAAATTGATAAATTGTGGGGAGGGGGGAATTATACCCAAAATCACAAATTATCGGACGAAAGGAGGGAAAGGCTTTGAAGATAAAAGGTAATTTTATAGAGCAAATGTTTATATATAATTTTATAAATAAAAATGGCGAAGTTCAAAAATATTTTGGTATTAACGAAGTAGTTTCAGGAGAATTTTCTCAAAATAGAGCAGAAAAAAAATATGAAACACATATAGAAAAAGCATTAGAATATCCTATAAAAAATAGATGGAATAAAGAACTTAGTCATATGAGCCTTCAAAGTTTTTGCACCTTCTTAAATAAACAAAATAGAAATTTAAGAACTGAAGAATTAGATGATAGATATTATCCATTTACACTTGAGTTTGAATCATCAAAAAATAAGGAACAGGTTGATGTATTATTTGAAGTAGCTGAATACCTTCAATATTTAATGAAGGAATTAAGTGTAAATGAAGAAGATTTTACTATTATAATAAATAATTCAAAGTCAGTTTATATAATGGTTAACCCAAGAGTATTTGGACTTAAACCAAGTAAATATGTACATAAAATATATACAGAAATGTATAAAAAAATAAAAGAAGAACTAGGCTTAAAATTTGTAGATGAAAGCGTAGTTAATTCAAGCTACAGATTAATAAAAACTCCAGGATCTTATTATAAAGGTGGATATGTTAATTATGTTTCAGTAGATGAATTTATGCACTTAATGACAGGTCATTTAACAAGAGCAAAATTAACTAAGAAACAAAGGGACATAAGAAACTTAATGTTACCTGGTATTCAATCAATTGCAATGACAAGACTTTATGAAAAGGCAAAAAAGAAAGTTGAAAAATCTATAAAAGAATATAAAAATAAAGGGAATAAAATTTTAAATTTACCAGGTAACAAAGAAATTACAAGAGAATGTGTAAAAACATTAATAAATATGCCGATAATGGATAAAGGGAATAGAAATAATTTCTTAGTAAGTATTGCATTAGGTCTAAGTGAAGCTAATTATAGTGAAGATGAAATTAAAGAAGTTCTAAGAAGAAAAGCTATAGAATGGAAACATGATGAAAATTTAAGAGCAGTTGAAAATAAGTATAAATCATTAAAAAGAAATGGGACAAATTTTTCTTGTGATAAAGCAAAAATGATTTTTGAAGAAGAAGGATTAAGCCTTTGTTGTAATGTCTGTAAAAAGGCAATAAATAGTATCTATATTTCAAGAAATATAGTTGAAGCTATTTATAACAACAAGGGGGCAGTACGCCATTTTAAGGCTTATTTAGAACTAGAGAAACAAAATCTTTTTGGAAGATATTTTAATATAGATGAAGTTGGAATAAAATTAGCAACTTTAAAAGAACTAGTAAAGAAAGTTAATGGAACATTAGAAAAGAAAGAGGGATTATTTAAATTAACTATAAATAGAGGAAATGCAATATATAGATTACCACTTAATTATATAGAAAATGCAGTTGATGTATTAGATCAAAAAATAGGCAAAGTATTAATGCTAATAGTCAAAGCATATTCAAGCAACTCATATGGAGTATTTATAAGTTTAGGATTAGAAAAAATTGCTCAATATCTATCTTTTAAGAATTATAGAAGTGTATATAAGTTTTTTAAGGAATTAGAGAACATAGGTTTTTTAACTAAAAATAAAAATGGAATAACATTATATTATAAGAGTAGAAAAGTAGTAAATTTAGAAGAAGAAAGAGAAAATAGAAAAGAAAAAGTAGAAACTAGAAAAGAAATAAAAGTAGTAAATGGACTACAATTAAAATTTGAATTTGAAAAAATAGAAGCTGGTACAAATCTACAAGAAAGAAACGGAGAAATTTATATTTTTAATAGAATTGAAAATGATAAAGATCAAAATAAAGGATCACCACCTTGAAAGTAGAAACACAATTAATGTTCGTGTTTTATGGATATAATTTTTATGGCCATAAAACTTTTAATTAAATATTCCAGGATAAAATTAATAAAAATACGAATAAAAATATAATTTATAGTAATAATGTACAAGCTATCTATAAGGCTATTTAAGGAATTTAATATTTAAAGGTATTATAATACTAAAGCCATATAAATAAGGGTTTAAACAAATGAAATAATGATATAATTAAAGGGTATAAAAGTTCAACAAAAGCAATTTCCAAAATAAGTAATATTTTCGGATTGATGAAAAATTTTAACAATAAAGTTCACCCTAATCTATTGAATTTACTAGATTTAAGCAATATTAAACTTTTTTTCATTTAAATATAATATTTTTATATAGTTCCCCGTAGGGGACTATCCATATTGCTATTAAATATTACTCATTATACTAAAATTATATACTAGCAAATTTTGTATTAATATGTGAGTTTTATTTACGAGGATATTATATAAGATATATAATTTATTATAAAAAGGGGTAGTGTTTGTGAAAAAGAAATTTAAAGAATTATTGGAAAGAGAAGAAAAAGAGAAAGCCGATAGATAAATCTTTTTATTATTCAGGAAAAGAAGGTTAAGGCTGAAGAGTAGCTTAATTTATTTTTGAAAAATAGATAAAAGTGATCTTAAACAATATTATGCAGAAAAAGATGATGAATCATTATTTAGTAAAATAATAAGAAGAGAATTAATATAGTATATTTTTATTAAAGTAAATTAAATATCTTAACTTGTAATTATATAAAAAGAACTCGATTTAATTATCAAGTTCTTTTTTTGCTTCTTTGTATTGTTTTTCAGTATAAGGAATATTATTTCCCTTCAAAACTTCTACATATCTATCTAGGTTTATTATTTTTTCACCTTGTCTTGTTTTGAAGGGGTTATTTATATCGTGAGGTTTCCATTTATACATATTTATCTCCTTAAAATGAATTTAAATAACTTTATAATCGATTGATTTACTACACCTACAACCTAATGAATGAAAGCCAGAACAACCTAAAAATTTTTCTCCAGTTTTTTTATTGGATTTTTTAATCATTTCGCTTCCACATTCAGGACAGTAAATAGAAGATGTAGTTAATAGATTAATAAGCTCACTTTCGATAAAATCATAATTGCAATTATCGGGTTTTAATCTCAATAATTTTATTCCATTTCTTTCGAGCAATGAAGTTTTAAAAGCATCTCTTATTTTTTGACTATCACTTAATTCATGATGTGATCCATCTATTTCAATTGCTACTAAAGGAACAAAAGATTTTTCAGATAGTAATAATACATCTATATGATAAGAAGAAAGTTGTTTTAAGTTTTGGTTTTTAAAATCATTAGTAGGTTTAAAAAGTTCTCTTAATGAAACATGAGGTAATATTTCAACTTTGGCAGATTTATTTTTTATGAAATCATTAATATAAAAATATACTTCTTTTTCTAAAGAACTATCCCAAAATTTTTTTTCTTTATAATAATATGTACTTTTCTTTATACTTTCAATTTTTTCTTCAGTAGATTTATAATTTTGTTTTACATTTGAATTATTATTTTGTTCAATATTAATCTTGTAAGTTTTTTGATTTAAGTTTGATGAAGATTTTTTTAAAGAGTTATTTTTATATAGCAAATAAGCTATTATAATACAAACAATTAGAAATTCCATATGTACCCTCCAAATATCAATATTATTAATATTAATATTTATCAGAAATTTTTTCAAGTTTCAGAATCAAAACCATTAGATAAAAAATAAAAATGTAAGTTATGGAAATTTTTTGAGTTTTATATTAAAATAAAAGAGAGCATTAAGAATAATTAATCTATTATGAAGCAGTATAAAAAAATGAACTTAATTAAAATTATCTAATTAAGTTCATTTTTTTATATTAGTATATATCATTAAACTTTAACTAAACTGAAAGATTCAGAATATAAACTAGGTATAGTTGTATAATATGTGTATTTATATTCATTATATTGATATACGTCTACTTTATGCCTTTCAATTTTCATTTTTTTATTAATTTTTACAATATAATAATTGTTATCGGCTGGAAACTTAACATAAGTTCCTCCAACAGAAGAAGTTTTAGAGGCTTGTCCTATACTAACAGAAAAACTAGCAATTCCCCAACTTACACCAACGCTAAAACTTTGGTTACTACCTTTTGCAGTATTAATATATAATCCCCCTCCATTTGGGAAATTATATCCACCAGGATTCTGACCACTTGGAGTTACAGTAACGGTCTTATATTCAGTATTAACAACTGTTACCTTTTCATTCTCTCCATAACGAGGATTTAACTTTTTTTGTTCATTTGCGTATTCTTCTGACACAACTTTTTCTTTTGGTAGTTGTGATGCGAAAACAGGTTGAACTTGTGTTGAAATAATTGAAGAAATAAGTAAAATTGAAGTAGTTGATTGAATAAAAAGTTTTTTCATATTAATTCCCCCTAATTTATATATTATATTTTAAAATAAAAAATAGGCTTATAAATTTTATTCAAATTTTTCAAAAACTAAATCATTTGATGTAATTTGACCATATGCTCCACTATTCTTAGGAATAGCAGCAACAAATCTCCAACCTTCTTTACTGTATTTATCTATAAGTTCCCTATGATTATCAGTTTTAAACACTCCCCCAACAGTTGATTCAACATAAATATATTTATACAAGATTAATCACCTCTTTAATTTGAATAAACTAGTTAGTTAAATTCCACTACTATAATAAATATCTTCATAATAATTTTAACATAAATAGTAAAATGTTGCAATAAAAAGAAGAAAAGTTTATAGATGGGATACAGTGATAATTTGGGGTACTAGATTTTTTTAATAGTATTTCTTTTTTATGAATTAAAATACTTGACAAAAAATAGAAAATAGCTTATTCTTAAAACAAGCTATTATTCAAGCTATTATTTAAGTTATTTTAATTTTAAAAAGGAGGGTTTAATTATGAGTTTGAATTTATGGAAAAAAAAGAAAGATGAAGTGGTTTGTGCATTTAGAGTTTCTGGAGTAGTTCCAAAGGGAAAAGCTCCGAAAAATTTAAATAATAGACTTACACCAGCAGAGGTAGTAATGGCACATGATAAAATTTGTGATGAGTGTGGAATGGTTGCTTGGGGCACCAATACTACATTCAATGAAGCTAGATGGGGAGAGATAAAGGAAATATTATTTTTCGCAAATAGTATGGGGAATAAATTTGCTTGTTTAGCTGATGTAGAATATATTATTTCAAGTGAAGAACCTAAAATATTTCCAATTGATGTTTATGGTGATGTAGAAGCAAGGGAATGGAAAGGGGTACCATATAAGACCTTTTTAATTCTAAAAAACTTTAGGGAGTTAGATACAGAAAAAGAATTAAATGAGTTCGTTATGATTAGCGATGAGAATATACTATTTGGAGAGCAATGGCTTAAACCAAGATTTAGAATAGCTTACTTAAAACACTAAGTCTTGTGATATTAATAGATTTTACTTTATGGCTTTTTAAGTTACTTTATATTATCAACATAGTATAATATATATAAGCCATTATATTTTGTAAGGAGTTGATTTAGGGTGACTAGATTAGAAATATTAAGTCCAAAGGTAGATTTTGTCTTTAAAAGAATATTTGGAAATGAAAATAACCCAAGAATACTAATATCATTTTTAAATGCAGTAATAAAACCTAAAGATCCAATACAAGCAGTGCAAATTATGAATAATGATATAGATAAAGAATCTATTGAAGATAAATTCAGTAGATTAGATATTAAGGCAAAAACTAATAAAAATGAATTAATTAATATTGAAATTCAAATTAAAGATGAACATAATATGGTGAAGAGAAGTATATATTATTGGAGTAAAATGTTTGAAAGTCAACTTACAGAAGGAAAAAAGTATGATACATTAGCAAAAACAATTTGTATAAACATATTAAATTTTAAGTGCTTAAAGACAAAAGAAGCACATTCAATATATAGATTAAAAGAAATTAATACAAATGAAGAGTTAACAGATCTTCAGGAAATACACTTTATAGAACTACCTAAACTGCCAAAGAATGAAGAAATAAAAGATGTATTTGATGCCTGGATGGAATTTATAGAAAATCCTATAAGTAATAAACTTGAAAAAGCTGAAATGACTATACAAGAAATTAAAGAAGCAAAAAATGAATTATTAAGATTAAGTGCAAATGATAAAGAAAGAATGAAGTATGAAGATAGAAGAGCGGCTTTATTAGATAAAGTAAGCGCCCTTGAAAATGCGGAGGAAAAGGGGATAAAAATTGGAAAAGAAATTGGAAAAGAAATTGGTAAAAAGGAAGGTGAACAAAATAAAGCTATAGAAGTAGCTAAAAATTCTTTGAAAGCTGGACTTGATATAGATACTATTAGTAGTATTACAGGATTAGAAAGAAGTGAGATAGAAAAATTATTATAGATAAAATGGTATTAGTTGATACTCTTCAATTAATGCCGTTTTATTTTTTATTTTTAGTTTCAAAACTTAAGAGTTGTGGCATTGCTTATTACATATGTAATAAGCAATGCGTTTTGTGAAGTAGTACACTTAAATTAACGGGCAGGTTAGTGACATTAGAAAACTGACTGTAAAAAGTACAGTCGGCATTGTCTCATATTATAAAAGCCAGTCATTAGGCCTATCTGACAATTCCTGAATAGAGTTCATAAACAATCCTGCATGATAACCATCACAAACAGAATGATGTACCTGTAAAGATAGCGGTAAATATATTGAATTACCTTTATTAATGAATTTTCCTGCTGTAATAATGGGTAGAAGGTAATTACTATTATTATTGACATTTAAGTTAAACCCAGTAAATGAAGTCCATGGAATAATAGAAAGAGAAAAAGCATTTTCAGGTATAGGTGTTTTGGGAAACAATTTCCCCGAACCATTATATTTCTCTACATCAGAAAGGTATAAATCATAAAACTCTTTGAAGTCATTCTTTACAGGAGTCCAAATACCAGAGAATGTTTTAGATACACTATCAAAAATTGTATAAAGTGGCTCTAACTTATCCCAATAACCTAACTCTCCGTCGCTATTGTAACCAGTTCTAAAAGCTGTATTTGAGTTTATCACCCTTGTCACTAAGAAAATAAATGCAGGGTAAAATTTATATCCTTCTTGTTTTATGTTTCGGTATAAAACACTAATATCAATTTCTGTGGTTATACTAAAAGTCGTTTGTTGGTTCAAATAATGATTAAATATCTCTTTTCTCTTCCAATTGTCTAAATCAATTTTATTAAAGTTCATTTGATATGCCTCCTAAATTTTTATCTAAAGTGAATTTAGGAGGCTGACTTGTCTGCTTTCTTCATTAGAATCAATCCTTTTTTAAAAGTCAGTATTATTGTAACATAAATATATATTTTAAAAATACCCCACTTTATCCAATTTTCGTTTATTGAACTAATGGGTGCTTTAATAAAAACTAAAGTCGATTATAATCGGCTTATTTTTTGTTGTGTGGGTGTCATAACTCAACACTTTTGGACTAAGGGTGTTTTTTGCTTGACATAGATTTTTAATAAACGATAAAATAATACTTAATAAAAGGTCAAAAGTCATGGTCAAAAGTAATAGCATAAATTTATCATTTTTGGACTACTTTTGACCTTAATGGAGGAGAAAATATGAATTATGGATATGCAAGAGTTAGTACAACAAAACAAGGCTATGGAAATTCTTTAGAAGAACAATTATTACAATTATTTGAAGCTGGTTGTGATGAAGTTATAGAAGAAAAATTTTCAGCAAAGACAAATGATAGACCACAACTGAAAATATTATTAGAAAAATTAAAAGAAGGAGATACCTTTACAGTTACTAAATTGGATAGGTTCGCCAGAAGCTTAATAGATGGAACGAAATTAGTACAAGAGTTACTAGATAGAGGTATAAAAATAAATATACTTAACATAGGGGTAATGGATAATACGCCTTCAAGCAAATTAATAAGAAATATATTTTTATCTTTTGCTGAATTTGAAAGAGATATGATTTTAGAGAGAACACGAGAAGGAAAAGAAATAGCCAGGACCAAAGAGGGGTATAAAGAGGGTAGACCTAAAAAGTTTACTAAAGAGCAAATAGGCTTAGCTTTGTCTATGTTATCTGTAAATGGTGGAGATAAAAGTTATAAGGATGTTGAGAGATTAATAGGTATTAGTGTAAGCACATTAAAGAGAGAAAATAATAAGCGTAAATTAGAAAAGATAAATAATTAGTAAAAATAAGGGGCTGTATCAAAATAAATTTTGATACTAGCCGATAAGAAAAGGAG
>ERZ791641.352-NODE-352-length-47741-cov-10.585077_pt1 | contig 47741 bp, 28 predicted proteins | sample MGYA00510055_ERZ791641 | MGnify/ENA primary metagenome ERZ791641 (study PRJEB30046, sample SAMN00715226) | human gut metagenome | study: EMG produced TPA metagenomics assembly of the A metagenome-wide association study of gut microbiota in type 2... | reverse complement strand
GAGAAGCCATCATCGGAGCATCGGTTATAGAAAAAGGAAATCCGACTAACGGTACCATCACAGATATCAACGGAAAATTCAGCCTGAATGTAGGTGGTAATGAATTACAGATTACCTATATCGGTTATATGCCTGAAACAGTATCGTTGAAGACCAGTGTAGCTTCTTATAATATCATCATGAAAGAAGATACTAAAACACTGGATGAGGTCGTAGTAGTGGGATATGGTGTACAGAAGAAAGCCAATCTAACAGGTTCTGTAGCATCAATCAGTGCTGATGCCTTAGAGTCTCGTTCCGTTGCCAGTGTGTCTGCCGCACTTGCCGGACAAATTCCGGGTGTAACTTCTATTCAAACTTCGGGTGCTCCGGGATCACAAACGGGTAGTATTACCATCCGCGGTAAGAACTCTATTAATGCTGCCAGCCCATTGGTTATTGTAGATGGTGTTCCCGGAACCATGGATACAATAGATCCTTCGGACATTGAAACGCTAACTGTATTGAAAGATGCTGCATCATCGGCTATCTATGGTGTACAAGCAGCCAATGGTGTTATTGTAATCACTACCAAACAAGGTAAGAAAGGTGAGAAAACGCATATAAACTACTCAGGTATTGTTTCATGGGCTTCTCCTGTTGTGAAACGTCAGTATGTCAATGCTTATGAACATGCTATACTATACAATGAAGCAGTTCACAACGAAAATCCGAACGCAGTACTTCCTTTTACGGATGAAGATATCGAGAATTATCGTAATGGAACTTACCCCAGTACAAATTGGTACGATGAAGCGTTCAAAAAGAGTGCTTTTGAGCAAATGCATAATTTATCTATCAGTGGCGGTTCTGAAAAGACCACTTATAATGCTTCCATCGGATATACCAACCAAGGAGGTCTGACAGATGAAATTAGCTATAAACGCTATAACGCACGTATGAGTCTGAATTCAGATATTAACAAGTATGTCTCTGTAGGTGTTAATGCATCCGGATATCGTGGTATTAAAGAAGATGGTTGGATGGGATACGTCACAGTAGCGCAGGGTGTGAGTCGTTCATATCCGACAGACCCGGTATATGCTGAAGACGGTTCTTTCAATTATTCAGGAAAAGATAACCCGGTAGCAATTCAAGATCAATCCGGTTTTACCCGCAGTACAGCACAGCAATTAAATGCCACTGCCTATGCACAAATTAATATTTTACCGGAACTAAGCGTTAAAGGAGTATTTTCTCTTCGCCATGATTACACCAATCAAGAAGGCTTTAAAAAGCATTTCACTTATGGTAATTTCGACTCCGGACTTCGCGAAGGTTACGACGAGTATTATAATCACAACCGATACACAAGTCAGGTATTAGCCAATTATAATAAAACTTTCGGTAAACATTCAATAGCAGTTCTGGGAGGTTTTGAATCATTCGAACACATTTATAAATTTACCAAAGCTTCTCGAAAGGGCGGTGGCAACAATGAATTAACGGAATCATTGAATACACTGGATGCATCTTCACAAAAGAATGAAGACGGTGGATATGAAATGTCTCGTCTATCCTACTTCGGACGTGTCCAGTATGACTTTATGAATAAGTACTTGTTTGAAGCCAATTTACGTGCGGATGCCTCATCACGTTTTCCAAAAGATAATCGCTGGGGTGTTTTCCCAGCAATCTCTGCCGGATGGAGAATTTCGGAAGAAGCATTTATCAAAGACAATGTATCATGGATTAGCAACTTGAAACTGCGTCTTGGATGGGGAAAAACCGGTAACGAAGAATTAGATCCGGATGATATTTATCCGGCAATACCGACATATGCTTACGAAAAATATATGTTTGGTAATAGCCTGTATTCTACCGCTTACGAAAGCCGTTACGTAAACAACAACTTACAATGGGCAACCGTTACAAATTATGAGTTAGGACTAGAGGCCGGTTTTCTAAACAATATGTTTGGATTCGAATTATCTGTTTATAAAAAGAAAACAAATGATATGTTGTTGTACATGCCTATACAAGGTGTGATCGGTATGGGCGCTCCTGCACAAAATGCAGGTAGTGTAGAAAACACTGGTTTTGATTTGAATTTATTGCACAACAATCGTATCAACAAAGATTGGAGTTATGCTGTAAACCTTAATATTGCATATGTAAAAAATGAAATCATCGATATGAATGGTACGGAAGGTGCTAATTCAAAAAATGATAAATTATGGTACATCGAAGGCAATCCAATTGGTTCATATTATGGTTACGTAGCCAACGGATACTTTAACACTGACGATGAATTAGCCAATTATCCGAAACGCACCGGCAAAGAACAATTGGGAGACATCAAATACCTTGATTTGAATGGAGATGGCAAAATTACCGCTGACGGAGACCGCCAAATCATTGGTAAGAATTTCCCCAGTTGGACTACAGGCTTAAATCTGACTTTATACTATAAAGATTTTGATTTCTCTGCCATGTTCCAGGGAGCTTTTGATGTGGATGGCTATTACATGGCCGAAGCAGCTTATGCATTCTACAACGGAGCTAATGCACTAAAGAGACATTTGGATCGTTGGACTCCGGAGCATCACAACGCTTCTTACCCAAGAATCACCAAAGACAGTCAAACGAATTTCACAACTTCTTCATTCTGGCTACAAAATGCCTCATATGTACGTTTAAAAACTATTTCCCTGGGATACAATCTGCCTAACAGTTTCTTAAGCAAACTGGGTGTTCAAAAAGCAAAGCTTTATGTTGCCGGAGAGAATCTATTGACGTTCAGCGACCTAGAAGGTATCGATCCTGAAGAAGGCAATGAACGTGGTTGGTCTTATGGAAACGTAAAAAAAGTTTCAATCGGATTAAAAGTTTCATTCTAAAATAATATAACAAAATATGAAAAATAAAATTTTATATATTATAGCGTCCGTTATGCTAACAGGATTTACCTCTTGTAGCGATTTTCTGGATCGTTATCCAACAGAAGAACTTTCAGACGGAAGTTTCTGGAAAACAAAAACAGATGCGGAAATGGCCGTTTCTGATATTTATAGATGTCTTCCCACTTGGGATATAGATGAAGATATCAATTCAGACAATGCAGTACATGGCATCAAGTGGGCCAATGGAAATGTGTCCAAAGGCGTATACGACCCTGCTGACCAAGGATGGTCAGAAGATTACGGATATATTCGTAGATGTAATCTGGTATTACAAAAATTAGAAGAAATGGAATTATCTCAGTCGGATAAAGAACCAATAGCCGGACAAGCTTACTTCTTCAGAGGTTATATTTATTTTGAATTGATTCGTAAATTCGGAGACGTCCCATACATCGACCAGCCTTTAAAATTAACTGATGTAGAGGACATTACCCGTACATCTAAAGATGAGATCTACACCAAAATAATGGCCGACTTCGATAAAGCTTTCAGCTACTTACCAGAAGAATGGCCGGCTACACAGTGGGGACGCATAACCAAAGGTGCCGCTATGGCGATGAAAGCAAGAGCAGCTTTGTATTTTGGCAATTGGGAAACAGCGGCTACAGCTGCAAAATCTGTTATGGATCTAAATAAATATGATCTGTACGACAAAGAAAACACTGGAAAGTACCAAGAATTATTTTGGGAAAAGACAGACGGTTGTGAAGAAATTATTCTTGCAGTACAGTACAACGCACCTGATAAAACAAACTACCTAATTGGATGGGAATGCTTTCCGACAAAAGGTTGGGGTGGTTTGAATCCGACTCAAAGTCTGGTAGATGCATTCGAAGACAGTGAAGGAGCTCCTATCAGCAAATCTAAAATTTATTCAGAAAAAAATCCATTCGCTAACCGTGACCCTCGTTTAGAGGTTAACGTTTTACACGATGGTGAGGAAATGTATGGCGTGACAATTAAAGTAGCTCCACTAAAATCAAGCGGAAGCACTGGTATTGCACAGCATGGTGATGCCACAGCAACAGGATATTATCAACAGAAATGGCTTGACCCAAGTATTGACCCTCAATCAGCAGGTTGGGAAATGGGAAAAGATTGGGTAACTATCCGTTATGCAGAAGTTCTGTTAACCTATGCTGAGGCCAAAAATGAAGTTTCACCACTGGACGATTCTGCTTTTGAAGCTGTTAATCAGGTCCGTCGCCGCGTAGGTATGCCGGAATTACAAAAGACAGATGCAACCAAGCCGACTTACTGCGCGACTCAAGATGATCTTCGTCAGCGTATACGTAATGAATGGCGCGTTGAGTTTGCTCTTGAAGGAGGAAAGCGTCAATGGGATATTCGCCGTTGGGGTATTGCTAAAGATGTGTTGAACGCACCATTCCTTGGCATTAAATACAAAATGGTAGACGATGCGGTTAATGCAGATCCCAAAGATGGCGGAAAGGTATGTGTTCTGTACGAGGGTGACAATGTTAAACTGGCCGGTAGTAGATATGAAGACCATAATTATATCTACCCGATTCCTCAATCTGAAATTGATTTAAATCCCAAGTTAACTCAAAATCCGGGATATTAATATCTAACACACAAATTCACGGACTCTATAATATTTAAATGTAGAGAGTCCGTGAATTTTCCCATATTTAAGTAGCACTTATCATGAGAAAGTACTTCCCTTACATACTCTTCATTTTTCTTTTCTTTATTTATTTTCTCTGTTATCAGAGTGTGTTATCACATGTGATTTATTATCAGGAACAACATCATCTTTTTCTATACTCCAAAACTTTTTTTCTACAACATATCCAGTCACAAGGATGGATGAGTTATCTGACAGCATTTATTATACAATTTTTTCACATACCTACTATAGGCAGCATTTTACTTGCAGGAATTTTAGCCCTCATATATTTACTGACTAACGATGCCATAAAAAAAATTACAGGGCACAATGATCTGCTACTGCTATCACTAATACCTTCTATATATTTGTTCCTCTATTCAATGACTGTCGACCATTCATTAACACCAATCATCGCTACCTTCCTGGGACTTCTGATTATGAGCCTTTTTCATCAAATCACAGTTCGCCCTTGGTCTTTTATCCGAAAAATTTATTCTCCACTTCCCCCCAACAATAAGTACCGTCTTTTAATATACAGCTTACTAATAGCAATTTACGCAGGCACTTCATTTTACTTTTTTGTCCAAACCTATAACATGAGTGAACACCGAATGATAATGGCGGAAAAGAGTGTAAAAGAAAAGAATTGGGAAAATGTACTGACACAAACCGAAAAATATATCAACTCGGGAAGAACCAACCAGTTGATCTCCTACTTTCACAACCTGGCTCTGTACCATACGGGAAAATTGCCTTATCAACTATTCGATTATCCACAAAAACTGGGAGTCAAGGCGCTATACTTCCCATGGAACAGCGATAGCCGTGAGAGTGAGTACGGACATTTTATATATGAAGACTTAGGATACATCAACGAAGCACAGCGGTGGGAATTCGAAGCAATGGTGGTATGGGGAGAAACGGCACCCCATTTGCTTAACCTGGCACGATACAACATAGTAAACAAAAGACCTGAAGTGGCACGACGGTTCATCAATCTCCTGAAGCAGTCCCTCTTCTATCGGAAAGATGCCGAAGAATTGGAAAAACAGCTCCATGCAGGCAGTGTACCGGGACTGAGCATGGCACTTGAAAACAATAAGGAACATCCCGCACGATTTGCAAACGTCATCAATATAGGACCGGAATTACAGTATCTGTGTGAGCAGGACACGACAAACAGAATGGCTTTTGAATACCTGATGAGTGACCTACTGCTGAGCAATAACATAGTACGCTTTGTGGATAACCTGAAGTTCATCAGGCACTTTAAATATCCGGAAATGCCACCCGCATACCAAGAAGCACTCTATATATACAAATTGGGAGTGGACGGGGAAACGTTTTCCAAATCAGGATTCAACGTCAGCGAAAACACCGAAAAGAGATTCCAAAGGTATTACAACCTGTATAAAAACAGGCAAATGCAGAGGCTGAAAGCGGAGTTTGGAAACACCTACTGGTATTACCTGAACTTCATCAGTCCGTATGGAGACAAAATCATAAGGAACTAATATGTAAAGACATGAAAACAATCTATATCCTTCTTATCACGGTTCTCAGCTGGAGCCTGCAGGCATGCACCGCCCAATGCGGCAAACCGGATGCCTGCACGGACAGTATTCCCCGTATATATCCCGATTATGCGGGAGTCACATTCCCGCTGAATATTGCACCTCCCAATTTCAGGATCGGGGAGAACGCGGATGCCTTCCAAACGGAAATAGGCACAGGGGAGACGGCGGACATCCTCTGCACAAGCAAGAGTCCCGAAGTGATTATACCGACAAAGAAATGGAAGAAACTTCTCCAAAAAGCCGCGGGAAAAGACATATTCATCCGCATCACCCTGCTGAGGGGAGGGAAATGGACACGCTATGCGGATATCAAGGATACCATATCGAACGAACCGATAGATGAGTACCTGGTCTACCGGTTGCTGTACCCGGGATATGAACTATGGAACGAAATGGGGATTTACCAGAGAGACCTGACAGGTTATGAAGAGACTCCGATAGCGGAGAACCGAAATTTCGGCAAACAGTGCATCAACTGCCATACGTTCAATCAAAACTCTCCGGAAACCATGATGGTGCATGTGCGGGGAAAGTCGGGAGGGACACTGATATGCAAAAACGGGAAAGTGGAAAAGGTAAACACCAAACCGGAGGGATTCAAGAACGGGGGAACCTATGCGGCCTGGCATCCTTCAGGAAGATACATTGCATTCTCAATGAATGAGATACAGCAGTTCTTCCATTCATCGGGACAGAAACCCATAGAGGTATCCGACCTGGCTGCCGACCTGATAGTTTATGATACTGAAAAGAAAACATTCCTCACTGACTCCCTGATATGCGGGGAGCGGTATATGGAAACATTCCCCAACTGGACACCGGACGGGAAAACACTGTATTTCTGCCGGGGAAATGCTTATAAAGAGAAGATGCCGCTGGACAGTATCCGTTATGACCTGTGCAGGATAGGATTCGATCCGGAATCCGGTAAATTCAGTACGCCGGAGTGTGTGTACAGAGCCTCCGAAGAGGGAAAAAGTGTCTCTTTCCCAAGGGTTTCTCCCGATGGTAAATACCTGATGTTCACCCTGTCGGATTATGGAAACTTCTCCATCTGGCATCCGGAAAGCGAACTTTGTCTGTTGACAATGGATACAGGAGAAATACGGCTTTTAAATGAAGTGAACAGCAACGACGTGGAGAGTTTCCATACATGGTCATCATCCGGACGCTGGTTTGTTTTCAGCAGCAAACGGTTGGACGGGCTTTGGGCTCGCCCTTTCTTTGCCAGTTTCAATCCGGAAACCGGAAAAGCGGGGAAACCCTTCCTGATGCCCCAAAAAGATCCGGACTTTTATGACACGTTCACTAAAACTTATAATCTGCCGGAACTGATTAAACAACCCGTAAGAAACGGAAATGAAATGATAGAAGCTATACATTAATTTAACACACTTTATTCTAAAAGAGAGGGCTTTCTATTTTGCAATAAGCCCTCTTTTTTAGAACTTTGCAACATCACTCAATAAACATTTAATTCAGAAAAAACACATGAAAAACATTTTCCTTACCATGAGCCTGGGTATAGGACTGCTTTTTCCTTGCAAGCTACATGCCCAAAGCCAGTACCCATTTCAGAACACGACATTATCCACTGAAGAAAGAGTAGACGATCTTATCAAACGAATGACTCTGGAAGAAAAAATCGACCTACTTTCCGGATACAATGATTTCTATCTGCACCCCTGCGAACGATTAGGAATACCGGCATTCAAACTGGCCGACGGTCCGCTGGGCGTTGCATCCTGGGGATTATTCGGACGCGCCACCGCATTTCCATCAGCACTTTCGCTGGCTGCCTCTTGGAATAAAAATCTGGCAGAGAAAACAGGAGCAATGTATGCTCAGGAATGGCGTGCAAGAGGTATTCATTTTCTCTTAGCTCCCGGAGTTAACAACTATCGGGCTTCAAAAGGAGCCCGTAATTTTGAATATTTTGGTGAAGATCCTTATCTGGCATCCGAGATGGTAGTCCCCTTTATAAAAGCAGTGCAAGACGGAGGAGTCATTGCTACCATCAAACATTTCGCAGCCAACGATCAAGAATTTGACCGATACACCGTCAGTACCGAAGTATCCGAACGTGCCTTACAGGAAATCTATCTGCCTCCCTTCAAAGCTGCTGTGCAAAAAGCAGGTGTCAAGGCTGTCATGACGGGTTATAACCTAGTGAACGGAGTATATTGCACTGAAAACAAACATCTGATCGATATTTTAAAGAAAGACTGGGGCTTCAAAGGCATGTTAATGTCTGACTGGGCATGTACCTATTCCGCCGAAAATGCCGCAAACTACGGTTTGGATCTTGAGATGGGCAGCAATGACTGGTTCACCCGTAAAGAACTTCTCCCACTTGTCAAAGAAGGAAAGGTTACAGAAGAAGTAATCAATGATAAAGTGCGCCGCATCTATGGTGCCTGTATTTCAATGGGATTTTTCGACAGGCCTCAGCAAGACACCGATATTCCGACTTTTAATCCTCAAGCCAATCAGATGGCTCTGAATACCGCTTGTGAAGGAATCATCCTGTTAAAGAATGAACAGAATACCTTACCGATCCACCGCCCCAAAGTGATAGCTGTGATCGGACCGACTGCCAATCCGGCTATCGTTTCGGATAGAATATACAATGTAAACAGCATCGTTTACGGTGGTGGGGGAAGTTCAAAAGTTCATCCCTGGTATGTAGTTTCAGCGTTAGAAGGTATCCGTCAGGAGTTTCCGGAAGCAACCGTACTTTACACGGAAGGAATATCCAACCAATTCAAACCCCGCTTATTCCGTAACAGTAAATTCCGTACGAAAGAAGGTAAACCCGGACTGGAAGCGAGCTATTATGCACTATCTTCCGACACTTCTGCCACACTCTCGGATAAAATGATCCAACAGCAAGCAGTAGCGGCAGGAAGAACTGTAAGTGTTAATCAATCGGCCGACCGGACTGTAGAAAGCGATAAAGAAGAAAGCGGATTGATTCTCCGCCGCACCGACCGCACGGTAAATTATGAATGGTGGGGATATCCTTTCAACGAAAGTAAATTGGGAAATGATTATCGGGTGTGCTGGGAAGGATATGTAGATGTCGAGAAAACAGACAGTATCCGATTCTTTGTCGACGCACAAGGTGCCTATCGTTTATGGATAGACGGAACATTAGCATTGGATGCCTCTCAATCTCAATCATTCGATGTTCGCAATACCGCAATTTCCGCAAAAAAAGGAGATGCCAAACATATTCGGCTGGAGTTCTGCAACCAACGCAGTACACCGGCAGAGATCCGGATGGGATATGCTTATCAAAGTGATATTGACTTTTCTGAAGCGAAACGACTGGCTGCCAAAGCCGATCTGGTGGTTTTCTGTGCCGGACTGGATGGCAGTATCGAACTGGAAGGGCGCGACCGTCCTTTCGACCTGCCTTACGGACAAGATATGTTAATTCAGGAACTGGTAAAAGTAAATCCTAAGTTGATAGTTGCCATCCATGCAGGAGGCGGAATAAACATGACCCGATGGATCGATCAGGTGCCTGCGGTAGTACACGCCCTCTATCCGGGGCAGGAAGGCGGACATGCTTTAGCTCATATTCTTTCGGGTAAAGTGAATCCGTCAGCCAAGCTGCCATTCACTATCGAGAAAAGATGGGAAGACTCACCTGCCTGCGGTCATTACGATGAAACTCGTAAGGAAAAGAAAGTGTATTATACAGAAGGAATATTCACCGGTTACCGTGGATACGATCAAAAAGGTATCGAACCCCTTTTCCCTTTTGGATTCGGTCTTTCGTATACCACCTTTGACTATTCGGGCCTCAACATCCGTATGACGGATAAAAAACAGAAGCAACTCGTCGTTTCATTCACTGTAACCAATACCGGACAGCGAGACGGATATGAAGTCGCTCAACTTTATGTACGCGACATGCAATCTAAAGAGCCACGTCCCTTGAAAGAATTAAAAGGTTTCGACAAGGTATATCTGAAAGCAGGAGAAAGCAAACAGATAGAAATCGGTTTGAGTGAAGACGCATTTCAGTATTTCAACGCCAAACAAAGCCGATGGGTATTTGAAAAAGGTGAATTTGAAATTCTAGTAGGCGCCTCCTCTAAAGACATCAGACTGGCAGAGAAAATAAAAATGTAGTATTTATCAGAAGGAAGGCGTGTCGGAACTCACTACAGAGGAAACAGAGTAGCACAGAGTGAATTTCCCGTCATTGGTTATCAACACTCTTAATCTGTGATAATCCGTGGTGAATACAAGTTTCGACACATCTTTCTTCTTTGCTGTCTTCCTTTTATCCTTTCTTTACCTTTTTATATTCCCTGGGAGACATTCCCATTATCTGGCTGAACAGCCGTGAGAAATAATAAGCATCTTCAATACCCACTCTATAACAGACCTGATTCACTTTCATATCGGTAAAATCGAGAAACTGACAGGCTTTCTGAATCTTAATCTGATTAAAATAACTCAATGGGGCATATCCTGTACGCTTCAAAAACAGATTAGAGAAATATGAGGATGAATACCCCGTGTAATCAGCCAGCTCGGCTAAAGTCAGCTTCTTGCCCAGATTCTCCTTCATATAATGAATAGCTGCATTTACAGGATCTTCTTCTCCTGCCGGACGATGCTCTGAAAAAGCCTCCCGATACTCTCTGAGATAGCGCAATGATCCCAAATAATGATGGAATACAGAGCTGGCATATGAAAGATTCTCCAAGCTATACCCCATCTTCAGTACCCGAAAGATCTCCTCAAACAGTTCTGTCCGGTAACTAATACGCGAATGCATTCCCGGTTTTATATCCGTGAGCCTACAGGTACGATGCGTACAATAAAGCGGAGCAAGTGTTCCTCCGAAGTGAATCCAGTAAATTGTCCATGGTTCCTTTTCATCAGCGCCATACGCATGAGGAAGTCCTGCAGGAAGTATAAAGTATTGGTTAGGCACTACCGGGTGTTTCTGCCCATCGAGACTGAACCATCCCCTACCCTCCGTACAATAGATAAACACATACTGGTCAATCGGAGTTTCCCGCTCCCGAAAGTGATTATAAGCCTTTGGATAATAGCCTATATCGGTTATATAGAGTATAGAAGTTGCAGGATCAGTCTTCATACGTTGCACAATGGCAGGAGGCAATACCAATGCCTGTTCGCCCAGAAAGCCGTCTTTTTGTTTTGCCATACTAATAAGATTCATCGGTTCACGCCACAAATATAGAGATAAAAAAGAAATATAGTCCATCTTTTTAATCGGTTTCTCTATTTATTTCTATTCTCAAACCCGCTTACTTTGCAATATCAATTAAACCATTTAATAACATGAAACAGACACGAGGCTATTTACTACTTATCTGCATCGTCTCAGCCATGGGCGGATTACTGTTCGGCTATGATTGGGTTGTTATCGGAGGAGCTAAAATCTTCTATGAACCTTTCTTTGGTATTGAAAACTCTGCGGCTCTACGTGGCTGGGCTATGAGCAGCGCACTGATAGGCTGTCTGGCAGGAGCCTTGCTCTCAGGAATCTGGAGCGACAAATACGGACGCAAAAAGATGCTTGTCATAGCCTCATTCCTGTTTGCACTTTCGGCTTGGGGTACGGGAGCAGTCGATCATTTTTCCTACTTCATCTTCTATCGCATTGTAGGAGGATTGGGCATCGGCATCGCATCCAACATTTCTCCCGTATATATTGCAGAGGTATCTCCTGCCCATGTACGCGGCAAATTCGTATCGCTCAACCAGCTCACCATCGTATTAGGTATCTTATTGGCACAATTGGCCAACTGGCAAATCGGGGAATACTACACACAAGGTTCCGATATACTCAGCGAAACAAGTGTGCAATGGGCCTGGCGATGGATGTTCTGGGCAGAACTGATCCCGGCAGGAATTTTCTTCCTGTTATCGTTCATCATCCCCGAAAGTCCCCGTTGGCTGGCTACCGTCCATCAACAGGAGAAAGCACAAAAGACACTGACACGCATCGGAGGAGAAACGTATGCCCGCCAAACCCTGGAAGAACTGAACCAACTCACTCAATCTCAAGGTAACCGGCAAAACAACGAATGGAAATCGGTCTTCCGCCCGGAAATGCGCAAAGTACTGATCATTGGAATCGTTCTGGCCATATTCCAGCAATGGTGCGGCATTAATGTTATCTTCAATTATGCCCACGAGATCTTTTCATCAGCCGGATATGCCGTTTCCGATGTACTGATGAACATCGTAGTGACCGGGATCACTAATGTGATATTTACGTTCGTCGCCATCTATACGGTAGACAAATGGGGACGTCGTACACTGATGCTGATCGGTTCGGCAGGATTAGCGCTGATTTACCTTATATTGGGAACCTGCTACTTCCTGGATGTAAACGGTTTACCCATGCTTCTACTGGTGGTACTTGCCATCGCTTGCTATGCTATGTCACTTGCCCCGGTAGTCTGGGTGGTGTTATCCGAAATCTTCCCCGTGAAAATACGAGGTATGGCTATAGCCATCTCTACCTTCTTCCTTTGGGTGGCTTGTTTCATACTGACCTATACCTTCCCGGTATTGAATGAAAGTATAGGTGCCGAAGGAACTTTCTGGCTATACGGTGGTATCTGCCTGGCCGGATTCCTGTTCATACGCCAAAACCTGCCCGAAACAAAAGGGAAAACACTGGAAGAAATAGAAAAAGAATTAATCAAATAATACATAGAACAAAATGAAAGAAAGTGTTAATGTATGGGAGGAAGACATCCTGCTCCCTACCTATGGCATCGGACGCCCTGAGAAAAACCCGATGTTCCTGGAGAAACGTGTCTACCAGGGAAGCAGCGGAGTCGTATATCCGTATCCGGTCATCGAGAAAATTGAAGATACCTGCGAGGAGAAAAGTTATCATGCCGTATGGCTGGAGAACGAATACATCAAAGTCATGATCCTGCCCGAACTGGGAGGACGTATTCAAATGGCATTCGACAAGGTAAAGCAACGGCATTTTATCTACTACAATCACGTAATAAAGCCGGCACTGGTAGGACTCACCGGTCCCTGGATTTCCGGAGGCATTGAGTTCAACTGGCCTCAACATCACCGTCCCAGCACCTTCTTGCCGGTGGACTACAGCATCGAACGATGTAAAGACGGAAGTGTCGTTGTATGGGTAAGCGAACGGGAACGGATGTTCGGTCAAAAAGGAACAGCCGGATTTACACTCCGCCCGGGACGTGCCGTACTCGAGATACAAGGAAAAGTTTCCAACCCGACTCCGCTTCCACAAACTTTCCTTTGGTGGGCCAATCCGGCCGTAGCGGTCAATGACTGCTATCAGTCAGTATTCCCGTCGGATGTCAACGCTGTATTCGATCATGGAAAACGGGACGTGTCTCGTTATCCTATTGCTACCGGAACCTACTATAAAATGGATTATTCTGCCGGTGTGGATATTTCCAGATATAAAAATATTCCCGTACCGACCTCCTACATGGCAATCCGGTCTAACTATAATTTTGTAGGCGGGTACGAAAATGATACACAGGCAGGTGTCTTGCATGTGGCCAATCATCACATATCTCCCGGAAAAAAACAATGGACCTGGGGAAACGGGGATTTCGGACAGGCATGGGACTGCAACCTGACTGATGCTGACGGTCCGTACATAGAACTGATGACCGGAGTCTATACGGACAATCAACCGGACTTCAGTTGGTTGCAACCTTATGAAGAGAAGACTTTTACCCAATACTTCATGCCCTATCGGGAATTGGGAGTTGTGAAAAACGCCTCCTCCGAACTCTTAATGAATCTGGAAACCGAAGGAGAAGAATGTCGTTTGAAGCTGTTTGCCACCTCGGCTCAGCAAGGATTACGCATCGTAGTCCGTCAAGCGGGTGTTATACGCTTTGAGGAAATCGGTAGCCTCTCGCCTGAACAAGTATTCGACCGGCTGATCCCCATAAATGATCTTCACGAAGCGGAAGTCATTATCTACGATACCAACGGACGAAAAAAGCTAAGTTGGAAGGCCGAACCGGAAATAATCAAAGCAGTTCCGGAAGCAGCCAAACCCGCCCTTGCACCGGAAGAGATCAAAACCAACGAAGAACTCTATCTGACCGGACTGCATCTGGAACAATATCGTCATGCCACTTATTGCCCGACCGACTATTATCGGGAAGCACTCCGCCGAGACAATGGAGATGCACGTTGCAACAACGCCATGGGACTATGGCTGATACGCAAAGGAGAGTTTGCGCAGGCTGAACCATATCTTCGGAATGCCATTGCCCGACTCACCGAAAAGAATCCTAACCCCTATGATGGAGAAGCTTTCTATAACCTCGGACTTGCTCTAAAATTTCAGGGAAAAGATGATGAGGCCTACGATTCGTTCTATAAATCGTGTTGGAACGCGGCATGGCAAGACGCAGGCTACTATTCGCTGGCCCAGATTTCCGTGTCCCGCAGCAATTGGGAAGAAGCTCTCGAAGAGATTGAAAAATCCCTTCTCCACAACTGGCACAATCTGCGCGGACGCCATCTGAAAGCAATCATACTCCGCCATCTCGAACAAAAAGAGGAGGCTCTTGCCTGGATAGAAGACTCCTTGAAGACAGATGCATTCAACTTCGGTTGCCTGTTCGAAAAATACCTGATCACCCGGAATGAAACAGTATTAATCCAACTTCGGAACCTAATGAAACGTGGAGCACCCGATTACGAAGCACTGGTACTCGACTATACTTCTGCCGGACGATTTGAAGAAGCACTGGCTGTAGCCGAACTTGCCATTGCCCAACCTGTCGGTGAACAAACACTCTTACATTATTACAAGAGTTGGTGCCTGATCCGTCTAGGAAAAACAGCCGAAGCACAAATAGCCATTGCCACTGCCGAAAAAGAACCGGCCGATTATTGTTTCCCCAATGCCCTGGAAGCGATAGAAGCCCTTCAGTGTGTAGTCGACTTTGCAGGAAAAGCCCCCAAAGCACTTTATTACCTGGGAAATCTATGGTATGATAAACGCCGGTATCCCACTGCCATCGCAGCCTGGGAGCGCTCTTCGCGCGAAGACGAGACATTCCCCACCGTATGGCGTAATCTGTCACTGGCTTACTTCAACAAAATGAACCGTCCGGACGAAGCTGTCGCCTTACTGGAAAAAGCATTCCGCCTGGATCACACGGATGCCCGTGTACTGATGGAACTGGATCAATTGTACAAACGGCTGAACCGTCCGCACATAGAAAGACTGTGCTTTCTGGAACAGCACATAGATATCGTAATGACCCGTGACGACCTGTATTTGGAATACGTCACTTTACTGAACCAAACCGGGCAATATCGGGAAGCAATCCGACGGATAGACCAAAGAAAATTCCATCCGTGGGAAGGAGGAGAAGGTAAAGTACCCGCACAATATCAGCTGGCACGCCTGGAACTGGCAAAGGAACTGATAATCCGGAAAAAATATGATGACGCACTCGCCTTAATAGATGAATGCTACATATACCCTGCCCATCTGGGTGAAGGGAAACTACCGGGGGCACAGGAAAATGACTTCAATTATTACAAAGCATATATCCTGCAACAACAAGGGAGACCGGAAGAGGCTCACAGCCTGTTCGTCAAAGCCTGTTCGGGAAACAGCCAGCCAGCCGCTGCCATGTATTACAACGACCAGAAACCGGATAAAATATTCTACCAAGGACTGGCATACCGGAAATTAGGAGAGGAAGAAAAGGCACGCAGCCGGTTCAACCAATTAATTACTTATGGAGAAGAACACCTCTTCGACCGATTCAAGATGGATTATTTTGCCGTATCTTTACCCGATCTTTTGATTTGGGAAGACGATATGGATAAAAAGAACCGCATTCACTGCAACTACCTGATGGCACTGGGACATCTGGGACTGGGAAATAGAACAAAAGCCGAACACTTCTTTGATATAGCCGCCTCAATGGATAACAATCATCAAGGAGTACAAATTCACCGGAAATTAATGAATACCATTCTATCATGAAACAATCTTTTCAAAACACCCGGTACCGGGCGATTCTGCTCCTGACCGGATTGACGCTTGCCATGACCGCTATGGCGCAAACCCTAACGAATGATGCTCTTGACTTGTCGGGCATGTGGCGCTTCCAATTGGATCCGATGGGATTCGGTAAAACTCCCGGTTCGGAACTCTATCTGGACAAGCTCTCTGAAACCATTATGCTCCCCGGATCGACAGACCAGGGAGGTAAAGGTATTAAAAATACGGCACGCTACGTAGACCGTTTAAGCCGTAAATTCGAATATCAAGGAGCCGCCTGGTACCAACGTGAAGTAGTGATTCCGGAAGATTGGGCAGATCGGGAGATTTACCTGAAGCTGGAACGTTGCCATTGGGAAACCACCGTCTACGTGGATGACAAAGAGGCAGGAATGAAAGAGCACCTGAGCACACCGAACACGTTTGTATTGACTCCGCTACTTACTCCGGGAATCCACACACTGACCATTTGCGTAAACAATACACTTAAATATCCGATGGATCAATGGAACCATGGAACAACCGAATATACGCAGACTAACTGGAACGGAATAGCCGGAGACATCTTACTATATGCCAAGGAGAAAGCGCATATCCGCCAGATCAATGTATACCCCGATGTCAGCTCGAAAGCAGTGGAAGTATCTGTACAACCCGCTCCCCTAAAGACCGGACAGACAGGAAAACTGGAGCTATGCATCCGCGAGCAAGGAGGTAAAATAATAGTCCGCCAAACACTGAATGCAGACAGTCTTCAGGTACATGCAGGCATACGCCAAACGCTCCCGATGGGAAATAGGGTGAAACTCTGGGATGAATTCACACCTTATTTATACGAGATAGAAGCCAGTTGGAACGTAGACGGAAAGACAGATACTCAAACCCGAACTTTCGGCATGCGGAACGTAGAGCAGGGTAAACATCATATCCGCCTGAACGGAAGAGACATTCACTTACGTGGAGTACTGGATTGTGCAGTCTTTCCCCTGACCGGTTATCCGTCGACAAATGTGGATGACTGGAAACGCATCTTCACCACCATTAAAGAATATGGAATGAATCACGTACGCTTTCACTCCTGGTGTCCGCCGGAAGCAGCTTTCGAAGCCGGTGACGAAGTAGGTATGTACCTCCAGGCCGAACTTCCCATGTGGATCAAAGATGTGGGTAAATATCCTGACCGGCGTGATTTCTTTGAAAAAGAGATGTATGCCATTCTCGATGCCTATGGCAATCACCCCTCTTTCATCCTGATGTGTAACGGCAACGAAAACGAAGGTGACTTCGCCGTATTGGAAGATCTGGTAAAAAAGGCACAGAAGTATGATAACCGACGGCTCTATAGCGCCTCGACCGCACGTACTCATACTCCTTCGGATCAGTACTATGTGTCGCATGTCACCTCGAAAGGATGGATTACCGTATACGAAGGAAAGCCATCGACTGACTGGGACCGTTGCAAAGAATCGGATATCGATGTACCGGTGATTGCTCACGAAACCGGACAACGCTGTATGTATCCCAACTTTGAGGAAATTAAGAAATATACCGGCGTTGTAGAAGCACGCAATTTCGAGGTATTCCGCGAACGGCTTGCCAAAAACGGCATGTTGCACCAAGCCAACGATTTCTTCCGGGCAACCGGAGCACATACGGTGCTGCAATATAAAGAGGTAAACGAATCGCTGCTCCGTACTCGCAACTCCGGTGGTTTTCAGTTGTTGGGACTGGCCGATTTCCCCGGACAGGGCAGTGCCTTTGTAGGCATCCTCGACGCTTTCTGGGAAAGCAAAGGACTGGTAACACCCGAAAAGTTCAGAGAATCGTGTGCTCCGACCGTACTCCTGGCACGTTTACCCAAACGCACTTTCAGAAACGGGGAAAAACTAAAGGCAAAAATGGAAATTTACCATTTCGGTAAAGATGCCCTGAACAGCCGGAAACTGAACTGGACACTGACCGGTGAAGACGGAACCGTATACCACAAAGGAAGCCTGAAGACAAAAAGCATACAACCTGCTACGGTAGATTCACTCGGAATCATCGAACTCCCCTTGAACGGGATGGACAGTGCCCGCAAACTGACCTTGAAGGCTGAGCTGGGCGGTATACACAATGAATGGGATGTGTGGGTATATCCGGAACAACCGAAAACGGAACAGCACAACTTCGTCTACACCCGTACCTGGAACGACGAAACCAAACAGTGGCTCAACGAAGGCAAGAATGTACTGTTAATTCCTGAAAAGTGTAAAGGACGCAAAGCGCACTTCGCCAGCCATTTCTGGAACCCGATTATGTTCAACTGGAATCCAATGATCGTAGGTACACTGATCGATAACGAGCATCCTGCCTTTCGCGACTTCCCCACCCGGAACTATGCCGACTGGCAATGGTGGGACATCCTGAACTATTCAACAGCCCTGGAACTCGACGAACTGAAAGAAATCACCCCATTGATACAGAGCATCGACTCATACGAGACCAACCAAAAACTGGGTATCTCGTTCGAAGCTAAGGTAGGAAAAGGAAAACTATTCGTGCTCTGTGCCGATCCGGAAAAGAAAATCGATGAAAGACCTGCGATGCAGCAGTTACTAATGTCTGTCCGTAATTATGTGTCATCCGGGCATTTCAACCCGACAAAGAGTTTACCCGTCTACCTGTTGGATGCACTTTTTGCCCCGGCATCCGAAGAGAAATCCGGAGACAAGGGTAGCAAGGCGATCGAATTGCTATTGAATAAATAGTCAGACGAATCTTAAAATACATTAAAAGAATAGCGGCCGCTCTATGGTGACTGCTATTCTCATTGTATTTATAATAGCACAAGTCTGAAAGTAGAACATTATAAACTGATCTTTTTTAATATTATGAAAATCAAACTACTATTACTACTCTGTTGTGGTCTGTGGAGCAGTTGCAACTCGTATGACTATTGTCCAGTCACTCCTTCAGAGAGTGATCTTGTATTCACCGGACTTGCCCGGTCGTGGGACGAAGCAATGCCCTTGGGAAATGCTACCGTCGGTGCCTTGGTATGGCAACGTGACTCCACCCTACGCCTGTCACTGGACAGAACCGATTTATGGGATTTACGTCCGGTAGACAGTCTGTCGGGAGATAACTTCCGCTTCTCCTGGGTAAAAGAACATATTCGCCAAAAGAACTATCTGCCCGTACAGAAAAAGCTGGACTGGCCTTATGACATGAATCCCGCGCCATCCAAGATTCCCGGAGCTGCCATCGAATTTCCATTAGAGCAGATCGGCACTCCGACTCAGGTAAGACTTTACCTGAACAATGCCTTATGTGAAGCAGACTGGGCAGACGGTACACAAATGCAGACTTTCGTTCATGCTACCGAACCGATCGGATGGTTTGTATTCCGTAACCTAAAAACCCCGATAGAACCCTCCATCATCACTCCTGTATACAATAAAACGAAGCCGGATGGCAGCCTCGATCCGGTTTCGGGACAAGATCTGCACCGATTGGGTTATCAACAAGGAAAAGTGGTTCGTGAAGGAAACCAAATAACCTACCATCAAAAGGGATACGGAGACTTTTCGTATGACGTAACAGTCTGTTGGAAGCAAGAAGGCGAAACCTTGTACGGTACCTGGAGCGTCACCTCTTCCTTATCCGGCGAGCAAGCTTCCGAAAAGGCAGAAGCCGCCCTGCAACGCGGTCTAAAGCATGATTATCAGGCACACCTGGAATATTGGGACAAGTACTGGGCACAATCATCGATCACTCTACCCGATTCTGTACTGCAAAAACAGTATCAGAACGAAATGTATAAATTCGGTTCCACTACCCGCGAACACTCATACCCCATCTCCCTGCAGGCCGTATGGACAGCCGATAACGGCAAACTTCCGCCCTGGAAGGGAGACTATCATCACGATTTAAATACCCAGCTAAGTTACTGGCCGACCTATACAGGCAATCACCTGACCGAAGGAATGGGCTATCTGAACACGTTGTGGAACCAACGGGATGCATACAAACGCTACACCCGCCGCTATTTCGGTACCGAAGGGATGAATATACCGGGGGTTTGCACCCTGACAGGAGAACCCATGGGAGGATGGATACAATACTCCATGTCGCAAACCGTAGCTGCATGGCTGGCACAACACTTCTATCTGCAATGGAAATATTCGGCAGACCGCACTTTCCTCAAAGAGCGTGCTTATCCATTCATCAAGGATGTGGCAATCTATCTGGAGCAAATTTCAGAAGTTACCCCCGAAGGAGTACGTAAACTGGAATTCAGTTCAAGTCCCGAAATATTCGACAACTCCCTGCAAGCGTGGTTCAGCGACATGACCAATTATGACCTGGCAATGATGCACTTCCTCTTTAAGGCTGCTTCCGAACTGGCACACGAACTGAACCTGGCCGACGAAGCCGGACACTGGGCATCCCTGGAAGCCCAACTACCGGATTACGACACAGACGAAGAAGGTTGCCTCACTTTCGCCAAAGGATATCCCTACAAAGAATCACACCGTCATTTTTCACATGCCATGGCTATCCATCCGCTGGGACTGATAGACTGGAGCGACGGAGAAAAGTCACAACACATCATCCGCGCCACCTTGAAGAGACTCGATGAAGTAGGGCCGGACTACTGGACAGGATATTCATACAGTTGGCTCGCCAATATGAAAGCCCGTGCATTCGATGGTGAAGGTGCCGCACAAGCCCTGAAAACCTTTGCGGAATGCTTCTGCCTGAAGAACACCTTCCATGCCAACGGTGACCAGACCCAAAGTGGCAAATCACGCTTCACTTACCGCCCCTTCACGCTCGAAGGTAACTTCGCTTTTGCAGCAGGCATACAAGAAATGTTGCTGCAAAGTCACACAGGCGTAATACGCATCTTCCCGGCAATACCGAAAGAATGGAAAGATGTATCCTTCGAAAGCTTACGCGCCATGGGTGCATTCCTGGTATCGGCCCGGATGGAAGGTGGAGAAATCAATCGGGTACGCATCTATTCGGAGAAAGGCGGCATGTTGAAAATAGCCCGTCCCGGTACACTGAAGCCGAATAAGAACTATACTTTATCCGGCACGGATATCTTAAACATAGATACTCAAGCCGGTGAATGGATCGAGTTGAACCCTTAATGCACTCCGACAAAAAGTCAAGAGTGTATATATAATGTCATTTTGTATTTTCTACCCGGTATAGCTTCTGCTATATCCGGGTAGTTTTCTTTGCGGTGATCAAAAACGCCTTTTCCGGTAATCAGGCTTTTGCAGAATATCACCTTTCCCGTCTGTTCAGATACACATCCCTACCTTTTCCGGCAAAAGCGCCACATTCATCTTCATCAAAAGGTGTAAACGGCTACATTCTGACACTTTTCCGACATTAACCGACACACGGCTAAAAAGTGAAAAAGAGGCGGAATAAGAGCAATGAATTTTATCTTCCGACCTAATGTAACTTTAGTTCTAATGAAATAGAGCGTTGGTTCTAAACGAATGCCACCTCCCTTTTAAAGAAAGAAAACTTTCGTTTAATAGATTTCATGCATAGATATTGGAAAAATTTCACCTTTTACGTATTTTTTTGCAGTTTACATCCGTTTTTTATGCAGTCCTCTTCTCTTCCAGAGCTATTTTACCCCAATTGCGAGTCAGCAAAAAACAGGATATACTATCAGAATCACACCGATTGAGTCATTCTTCTTTCAGAAATCAAAAGTAGTTTTAAAGCCGGCCATTTATTAAAATAATATAAATTAAAACTATTATACCGAGGGTAGCCCCCCAATGGTGTGTATTTATAACGTATATCAAAAAGTAAATAATAAGCTCGAGCAACCTAACAAAGGAAAAGAATCTTATAAAAGGAACAGAAGAATGAAAGACAGAGTTGCAACCCACAACACACTACACGCAGCATTATATACCCCGGACAAACATTGCACTACCGGGTTCAAACAACTTGTAAAAGATGACATTATCAGGCTTTTGCAGAAAGAAAAGCCAGCCTGCTGCAGAGATGGCAACTTCCGTTAAAGAACAGAAGCAGCCATCTCTGTAGACCGACAGGAATTGTCCTGTTATAATAATAACCGGAATATCTATGAATTAAAGATGTAACAGAGAACGTTTTAATCGCATAAAAGATAAGAGTTGTGAAAAGTATTCTTATCTTTGCACGATAGAAATGAAACACTATTATTAACAACAATTTTATTAACTAATCAAATCTTATTCAAACATGTTTAAACATCTAAATGCCCTGTTTATCGGACTTGCTCTGTTTGCATGCACCTCTGGTGCCGTAGCACAAACCATCAAGCCTATCGAGACTCCAGTGCCTGTACGTCCCGCCGGACAAAAAGATGTAGTCGGACTGACTACTCCTAAACTCGACGTGGTACGTGTCGGATTCATTGGTTTGGGTATGCGTGGTCCGGGTGCAGTAGAACGCTTCACTCACATCCCCGGAACACAGATCGTAGCCCTTTGTGACCTTATCCCTGAACGCGTAGCCGGCGCACAGAAAATCCTGACAAAAGCAAACTTACCGGAAGCGGCTTCTTACTCCGGAAGTGAAGACGCCTGGAAGAAACTTTGCGAACGTAAAGATATCGACCTCGTTTATATCGCAACAGACTGGAAACATCACGCACAGATGGCTATCTACGCTATGGAACATGGCAAACACGTTGCCATTGAAGTTCCTTCGGCAATGACGCTGGATGAAATCTGGGCTTTGATCAACACTTCAGAGAAAACTCGCAAACACTGTATGCAGCTTGAAAACTGTGTATACGACTTCTTTGAACTGACTACCCTGAACATGGCTCAACAGGGTGTATTCGGTGAAGTGCTGCACACAGAAGGTGCTTACATCCACAACCTTGAAGACTTCTGGCCGTACTACTGGAACAACTGGCGTATGGATTACAACCAGAACCACCGTGGCGATGTATACGCTACTCACGGCATGGGCCCGGCTTGCCAGCTGCTCGACATTCACCGTGGTGACAAAATGAACTACCTCGTATCTATGGATACCAAAGCTGTAAACGGTCCGGCATACATCAAAAAGACAACCGGCAAAGAAGTGAAAGACTTCCAGAACGGTGACCAAACTTCTACATTGATCCGTACAGAAAAAGGTAAGACTATCCTGATTCAGCACAACGTGATGACTCCGCGTCCTTACAGCCGTATGTATCAGGTAGTAGGTGCTGACGGCTATGCAAGCAAATATCCTATCGAAGAATATTGCATGCGTCCGACTCAGATCGCTTCAAACGATGTACCTAACCACGAAAAGCTAAATGCACACGGTTCTGTACCGGCTGACGTTAAAAAAGCGTTGATGGACAAATACAAACATCCGATCCACAAAGAACTGGAAGAAACTGCCAAGAAAGTAGGCGGACACGGCGGTATGGACTACATCATGGACTATCGTCTGGTTTACTGTCTGCGCAACGGTCTTCCTTTGGATATGGACGTTTATGACCTTGCAGAATGGTGCTGTATGGCCGACCTGACCAAGCTTTCTATCGAAAACAGCTCTGCCCCGGTAGCTATCCCCGACTTTACTCGTGGAGCATGGAACAAGGTGAAAGGTTACAGACACGCTTTCGCAAAATAATAAAACTTCTTTTTGACACGGGTTTCACGAGTCATCCGGCAGTTAGTTCGCTACACAAAGCCGGCCGGTTCGTGAAATCCGTGTCCGATTATAAGACTACACAACCCATCCATGAAGATGAAAATATCAAAGCCCTCTAAACAGGGAGTAATCAGAGAAACGAAAGACTACTTAATGATTGCCTTGGGAATGATCCTTTACGGCATCGGATGGACTCTCTTCCTGCTTCCTAACGACATCACCACCGGTGGAGTACCGGGCATTGCCTCTATTGTTTATTTCGCTACCGGATTCCCGGTTCAATACACTTACTTTGCCATCAATGCTGTCTTGCTGATGGTATCCCTCAAAGTGCTGGGATTTCGATTCAGTCTTAAAACCATATTCGGTGTATTCACTTTAACCTTCTTCCTGTCCGTTATCCAAAAGTTAACCGCGAACGTAACCTTGCTACACGATCAGCCGTTCATGGCTTGCGTGTTGGGTGCTTCTTTCTGTGGCAGCGGCATCGGTATTGCTTTCTCAGCCAACGGAAGTACGGGAGGAACCGATATTATCGCGGCTGTCATCAACAAATACCGCGACATCACTTTGGGAAGAGTCATGCTGATATGTGACCTGATCATTATCTCTTCCAGCTATTTCGTACTGAAAGACTGGGAAAAGGTAGTATATGGATATGTGACCCTTTATGTTTGCAGCTTCGTACTGGACCAAGTAGTGAACAGCGCGCGCCAATCGGTACAATTCTTTATCATCTCCAACAAGTATGAAGAAATAGGCAAACGCATCAACGAATATCCGCACCGGGGAGTAACCATTATCAATGCAACCGGATTCTATACTGGCAAAGAGCAGAAGATGATGTTCGTCCTGGCAAAAAAACGGGAGTCAACCATTATCTTCCGGTTGATAAAAGACTGTGACCCGACTGCTTTTGTCTCGCAAAGTGCAGTAATCGGCGTATACGGAGAAGGCTTTGATCATATAAAAGTTAAATAAATTATCATTCTAATACCCTCAAAACATGAAGTTAAGACTATCTGACACCTTAAATAGCCTTATGTTGGGTGGCCTCCTGATGGCATCCACCTTTGCTTCGGCCGACAACAAACCGACGAAACCTTACTGGCAGGACGTACAGGTGGTAGCCGTAAATAAAGAATACCCCCGTTCTTCATTTATGACCTACGAAAACCGCGCAAATGCCCTGACCGGAAAGTTTGAAAAAAGCAAGTACTACCAACTCCTGAACGGCACCTGGAAGTTCTATTTTGTAGATTCATACAAGAACCTGCCGGCCAACATCACCGACCCTGCAATCAGTACGGCCGATTGGGCAGACATCAAAGTACCGGGCAACTGGGAAGTACAAGGCCACGGAGTAGCTATTTATACCAACCACGGATATGAATTCCAGCCCCGTAACCCTCAACCTCCTACTTTGCCGGAAGCCAATCCGGTAGGTGTTTACCGCAGGGACATCGATATTCCCGCCGACTGGGACGGACGCGATATTTACCTCCACCTGGCCGGTGCCAAATCGGGTGTATACGTATATATCAACGGACAGGAAGTAGGTTACAGCGAGGACTCTAAAAACAGTGCGGAGTTCCTGATCAATAAATTTGTGAAGCCCGGCAAAAATGTCCTTACTTTAAAGATTTACCGCTGGAGTACCGGATCCTATCTGGAATGCCAGGACTTCTGGCGTATCAGCGGTATCGAACGCGATGTATTCCTTTACTCACAACCCAAAGCCGCGCTCAAAGATTTCCGTGTAACATCGACTCTGGACGATACATACAAAGACGGTATCTTCAAACTGGGCGTAGACCTGAGAAACAACGGTTCGACAGCCGGCAATATGACGTTGGTATACGAACTGCTCGATGCCAATGGCAAAGTAGTGGCAACCGGAGAGAAAGCAACTAATGTAGCGGCCGGAGAGACCCGTACGGTGTCTTTCGACCAGACACTTCCGGATGTAAAGACCTGGACTTCGGAAGCCCCCAACCTCTACAAGTTGGTGATGACAGTAAAAGAAAACGGTAAAGTGAACGAAATCATTCCGTTCAACGTAGGTTTCCGCCGCATCGAAATTAAACCGACCGAGCAACTGGCACGCAACGGAAAGCCCTATGTATGCCTCTTCATCAACGGACAGCCGCTGAAGTTGAAGGGAGTGAACATTCACGAACATAACCCTGCTACCGGTCACTATATGACTGAAGAGTTGATGCGCAAAGATTTCGAATTGATGAAACAACACAACCTGAATACGGTTCGCCTGTGCCATTATCCGCAAGATCGCCGTTTCTACGAATTGTGCGACGAATACGGACTTTATGTATACGATGAAGCAAACATCGAGAGCCATGGCATGTACTATGATCTTGCTAAAGGCGGTACGCTGGGAAACAATCCGGAATGGTTGAAAGCGCACATGGATCGCACAATCAACATGTTCGAACGTAATAAGAACTATCCGAGTCTGACTTTCTGGTCGCTGGGTAACGAAGCCGGCAACGGTTATAACTTCTACCAGACTTACCTTTGGGTCAAGAATGCCGATAAAGACATCATGAACCGTCCGGTCAACTACGAACGTGCCCAATGGGAATGGAACTCCGATATGTATGTTCCGCAATATCCGGGTGCCGACTGGCTGGAGGCAATGGGCAAACGCGGCAGTGACCGCCCGATTGTTCCTTCTGAATATTCACATGCCATGGGTAACTCAAACGGTAACCTTTGGGATCAATGGAAAGCAATCTATAAATATCCGAACCTGCAGGGTGGATACATTTGGGACTGGGTAGACCAGGGCATTGACGCAGTAGACGAAAACGGACGCCACTTCTGGACATACGGTGGTGACTATGGGGTAAACACTCCGAACGACGGTAACTTTAACTGTAACGGTATTGTAAGTCCGGACCGTACTCCGCATCCGGCTATGGCCGAAGTGAAGTATGTTCACCAGAACGTGGCTTTCGAAGCGGTGGATCCGGCTAATGGAAAATTCCTGGTCAAGAATCGTTTCTACTTCACGAACCTGCAGAAGTATATGATCTCATATACCATTAAGGCCAATGGCAAAACAGTGAAAGGCGGCAAAATGTCTGTCAATGTGGAACCGCAGGGAAGCAAAGAAATCACGATCGCGACAAGCGGACTGAAATCAAAACCCGGAACTGAGTATTTTATATACTTCAACGTAACGACTACCGAACCGGAACCGTTAATCCCCGTTGGACATGAAATAGCATACGAACAGTTCCGTCTGCCTATCGAACCGGGCGAACGTACTTTCGCTACCGGTGGTCCGGCTCTGAAAGTATCGGCAGAAGGCAATGAGCTGACAGCGTCTTCTTCAAAAGTAAACTTCGTATTCGATAAGAAGACCGGTCTGGTTTCTTCCTATAAGGTAGGTGGAACCGAATACTTTAAAGATGGCTTCGGACTTCAGCCGAACTTCTGGCGTGCACCGAACGACAACGACTATGGCAATGGTAACCCCAAACGCCTGCAAGTATGGAAACAGTCGAGCAAAAACTTCAATGTAGTGGACGCCAACATCGTTATGGACGGCAAAGATGCCGTATTGACAGCTAACTATCTGCTGGCTGCCGGCAACCTTTACATTGTTACATACCGCATCTCTCCTTCGGGCGTAGTAAAAGCCGATTTCACTTTCACTTCTACCGATATGGAAGCTGCCAAAACCGAAGCCTCGGAAGCAACCCTGATGGCTACTTTCACTCCCGGCAGCGATGCAGCGCGCAAGGCTGCCTCCAAACTGGAAGTACCCCGTATCGGTGTACGTTTCCGTCTGCCTGCAGAAATGAACCAAGTGGAATATTTCGGACGCGGACCGGAAGAGAATTATATAGACCGCAATGCGGGTACATTGATCGACCTGTATAAAACGACTGCCGACCAAATGTACTTCCCATACGTACGCCCGCAGGAAAACGGACATCATACCGATACCCGTTGGTTGACCCTGAATAAAAAAGGCGGTAAAGGACTGACTATTTATGCAGACAAGACGATCGGTTTCAATGCACTGCGCAATTCGGTAGAGGACTTTGACGGAGAAGAAACCGTATCCCGCCCCTATCAATGGCTGAACCGTGATGCCGGCGAATTGGTTCACGACGAAAGCAAAGCCAAAGATCAACTGCCGAGAAAGACGCATATCAATGATATCACACCAAGGAACTTCGTAGAAGTATGTGTGGACATGAAGCAACAGGGCGTAGCCGGTTACAACAGTTGGGGTGCACGTCCGGAACCGGGTTACAATATTCCGGCAAACCAGGAATACAAATGGGGATTCACAATCGTACCAAGATAAACTAACTTAAAAATAAAAACCATGAAAGATTTACTTAGTATCGTATCTAAATTCAAAGTACAAGGCACAGTAGGCGAAATCAAACCACTTGGCGCCGGCCTGATTAACGACACTTACAAAGTTAACACTACCGAAGCAGACGCTCCCGATTATGTGTTGCAACGCATCAACCATGCAATTTTCCAGAATGTGGAAATGCTTCAGGATAACATTGCTGCCGTGACGGGACACATCCGCAAGAAACTGACGGAAGCCGGAGAGACAGACGTTGATCGCAAAGTCTTGACTTTCCTCCCGACGGAAGAAGGCAAAACATATTGGTTTGACGGTGACAGCTATTGGCGTGTAATGGTATTCATCCCACGTGCCAAAACTTATGAGACTGTGAATCCCGAGTATTCATATTATGCCGGAGCAGCTTTCGGTAACTTCCAGGCAATGTTGGCTGACATTCCGGCAACATTGGGCGAAACTATTCCTGACTTCCACAATATGGAGTTCCGCCTGAAACAACTTCGTGAGGCCGTAGCTGCCAATGCAGCCGGACGAGTAGCCGAAGTACAGTATTATCTGGATGAAATAGAAAAACGTGCAGATGAAATGTGTAAGGCCGAACGTCTGTATCGCGAAGGCAAACTGCCTAAACGCGTATGCCACTGTGATACGAAAGTGAACAACATGATGTTCGACGAAGATGGTAAAGTGCTCTGCGTAATCGATCTCGATACAGTAATGCCAAGCTTTATCTTCTCCGACTATGGAGACTTCCTGCGCACAGGAGCCAATACCGGAGATGAAGACGATAAGAATCTGGACAATGTCAATTTCAATATGGAGATATTCAAAGCATTTACTAAGGGATATCTGGAAGGAGCCGGTTCATTCCTTACTCCGATCGAAATAGAGAACCTGCCTTATGCAGCCGCTCTCTTCCCTTACATGCAATGTGTACGCTTCCTGGCAGACTATATCAACGGCGATACTTACTATAAGATCAAGTATCCCGAACACAACCTGGTACGTACCAAAGCACAGTTCAAACTATTGCAAAGCGTAGAAGAACATACCCCCGAAATGGAGGCATACATCAAAGAGTGTCTGGGATAAACTTCCCATCCTTCCAGGTGTAAACTATTGAACGGCGGAGAAACGGTTTCAGTTTTTCCGCCGTTTCTTTTTCCATATATTCCGGAGTTGTCAAAGTAAAAGTCAATGTCCCATTCTCTTTGGACAGTTCTGCTTGCATCAAAGTCATATCCGCTTGCAGGCGGGCATCGATAAAGTCATAGTCGGTAGAATCGGAAGAGGTGAAGAAATCATTCATCTGAGGAACCGACGGCAAAAAGTCGGTGGCGGGAAGCTCTTTCCAGTCCGTGGTATAGAACCGGATATGACTGTCGCATGCCGGAGCGCAAACTGTAGAAACGGCGCAAACCACTTTCGTTGTGTCATTCAACGGCAATAACTTCATCTGCCAATTGCTTGCGTCAGACATTTGCAGAGACACATAATCGGGACTTAACTCCGTCATCTCCGACTTGCCCCCGAAACGGTTGGTCACCTGGGCTTTCATTTTACTTTCAATAAAATCGATACAATCTGCCCGGTTCACTGATGACAGCAACGGACAAAGCGAGTCAGGTATATTCACAAACACCGTTTTAGCTTCCTGTGCTCCGACAGAAAAGGAAGAAGAAATACCCAGAATAAATAACAGGAGGGTAAGAGTAGACTTTTTCATATCTGATAATCTTGTTTCTTTACGTTCTTATTTAGTTCCCAAATATAGGAATATCATTCCTATTAACACCAGAATAAGGTCAATCGCTTTGCTTTTTAAATTCTTTTCACGGAACACCATAGCACCGAAAAGGAAAGATACAATCACACTTCCCCGTCGAACCATCGAGACAATCGAAATCATGGAATTTTCATAGCTCAATGCATAGAAGTAAACAAAATCGGCAGCACAGAGAAAGATGGAAATAAAAATGATAGCCCAATCCCAACGGAACGGAGTAGATGACTTACGTTTCGGCCACCAAAGAAGCGCAAGAATGGGACACATAATAAACATTTGGTACACATTATACCACGACTGTACGACCATGGGAGGCAGCTGCTTCATCAGGTATTTATCATACAAGCCACTTACCGCACCCGCTACGGCTGCCAGAATAATGAAAAGTATCCACTTGTTATATTTAAAGTCAATACCCTCCTTCTTCCCCGAACGACTCAGCATAAAAAAAGAAATAATGGCCAACATCACACCGATCCACTGATAGAGATTCAAGCGCTCGCCAAATACCAGCATGGCTCCCACAAGCACCATTACGGGACGGGTGGCATTAATCGGTCCTACAATAGTAATAGGCAGATGTTTCATCCCGAAATATCCGAGTATCCACGAGGAAAGAACAATAAATGATTTAATAATAATAAATTTATGTACTTCCCATCCCACCACCGGTACATCGAGCATAGTGCCCCCCAGCACTCCGGGCGCAAATGCCGACAACAAAATAAGAGGAAGTCAAATGATTCCGATAAGGAAACAGATAATAAACAATAAGCAAAAGCGTGCAGCTCAATGAGTTGCACGCTTTTTGCGTTTATGGGGTTCATGGTTGCTATGTGTTTTCTATGGGCTTTTTTATCTCTTATTTGCGACATGTTTGCGACACGTCTTATTTGGCGATAAGGTACAACTTAGATTGATATAAACCATTTAAAACGAGAAGAATATGCCAAGAGGAAATTACACCATTCAAAGAAGTTGCGAGGAGTGCGGTAAAATCTTTACTCCTCCGACATTAGTGTCGAAGTATTGTTGTCCGGCTTGTTCCAAGAGAGCATATAAGAAAAGACAAATCGCAAAAGAGAAAGAAGCGATACGCCAAGCACTGATTAGACGAATACCATCCAGCAAAGGGTATCTAACCGTAAAGGAAGCTATGATGATTTACGGTATTAGTAAAGATGTACTTTATCGTATGATACGGCAAGGCTTGATACCGTCATACAATTCTGGCCAGCGTCTGATACGCCTTAGTCGGCAGTATATGGATGAACACTTCAAAACAAAGGCAGGGAGTAGAAAGAGAAAAAAGGAAGCATTGTCCTTTGAACCCAAAGACTGTTATACTATCGGAGAGATTGCCAAGAAATTCCATATCAATGACAGCAGTGTCTTTAAGCACATACGCCGTCATTCTATTCCTACACGCCAAATCGGTAACTATGTTTATGTTCCCAAATCTGAAATTGATAAATTATATAAGTCATTATGAAGAAAGCATTACCTAATACCAAAGTGACCGTCAAACTCAGAAGGTCGAACTACAAAGAAGAGTGGTATCTGATTATAGAGTCGTACCCAGTGTACAAACGAGGTTCAACCCGTGCAAGCCGTGTGGTGGAATCCATTAACCGGACTATATCCACGCCTGTTTGGGACAAATCGTCCATTGCACGCATCCTGCCGGATGGAACATTCAACTATAAGCCTAAACGTGATTTGAATGGGATTATCCAATGCCGTTCAACGATAGACCAAGAGGCTTGTATCTATGCCGACAATGTGCGGAAGTTACGCCAACACGAATACGATAGTGCCATCCTTTACACTGATAAGGAAAACGAAATAGCTGCACAGAATGAACGGAGCGAACAGGATTTTATCAAGTATTTCAATCGTATTATAAGCACACGTCATCCCAATAGTTCCGATTCGATTATAGTCAACTGGAGGCGTGTAGGCGAATTATTGAAAATGTATTCACAAGGGCAGCCAATTCCATTCAAGACGATTTCCGTTAAACTGCTTGAAGATATAAAGATGTTCCTTCTCCGTGCTCCAATGGGAGGGAATAAGAAAGGTACTATCTCACAAAACACGGCATCGACTTATTTCTCTATACTCAAAGCCGGATTGAAACAGGCATTCATTGATGAATATCTGACCGTTGATATAAGCGCGAAAGTAAAGGGGATAACAAACATAGAGAAACCTCGTGTTGCGCTTACCATGAATGAAGTACAGATGTTGGTTGATACTCCTTGCAAGGATGATGTTTTGAAACGTGCGTTCTTGTTCTCTATTCTCACTGGATTGCGGCATAGCGATATTCAAACTTTGAGATGGAAACAAATTCAGCAAACAAGCAAGGGTACATGGCAAGCAGTCGTAATTCAGCAAAAGACAAAAAGACCCGATTACAAGCCAGTCATTCAACAGGCACTTCAACTATGCGGCATACGTCCAGACGATGATGAAGCACTTGTTTTTGAAGGGTTGACTGATGCCTCTTGGATTTCTCGCCCGTTGAAAGTCTGGATAGAAGCATCCGGTATCAAGAAGCACATCACCTTCCATTGTGGCCGTCATAGCTATGCTTCATTGTTGCTGGAAAATGGCGTTGACATATACACTATCAAGTCTTTGATGGGACATACTAACGTCAAAACCACGCAGATTTATACGCACATCGTAAACGAACAAAAAGAGAAAGCCGCCAATACACTACATATAGAGAATTTGGATTTATAGGTTGTGGTGGTTTTATCCACCATTGAGCACCAATGACTTATGTAATACCAATCATATACTTACCACCGTTTACCCCTCATGAAGCATCGGCTTTTTGAGGGGTATTTTGTAGATTGAAGCTTTCGATAAGGAATGTGTTAGTCCCAATAGTGGTTTATTCCCCTTTTATTATGTCTTCCAATAAATTCTCGTATTAATGAAACTTAAATCTGTCAGTGGTAAATGAGCGGTTGATTGGTGGCGGTCAAGCACCTATTTAGCACCTATAAGCATCCCTATACTTTTGCGGCATCAACTTTAATACGAAGAAAAAAATGGCTTATAAAGTAAATTCATTGGAGGAAATGCCGAATGCGTTGTCCTACCTGATTGAGTCCGTAGAAGCACTGCAATCCAAAGTAAATGCCTTGCAACATAAGCAGGCAAGTAATTCATCTAAGTGGATGGATATAGACGAGCTTTGCGCTTATCTTCCATCACATCCAGCCAAGCAAACGGTTTATGGATGGGTATCAACTAAACAGATTCCCGTACATAAAATAAATAAGGCATTGGCTTTCTTGCAATCGGAAATTGACGATTGGTTGAAGAATAAATCGCATAAGACACAGGATGACTTAATGGAAGAAGCCAGACGATTTGTCGAATCTAAAAAGATTATCAGATGATGGAAACGACAGACTATTGCTTTTCGTTCTTTCGCAAGCCTATTCAAAACATCGAACCGATAAGGGCGGTAGGTATTGTGGATGTGTATCGTTATATCATCGGGCATTATGCCCAACCACAAACCGAAGCCCTGCGTTTGATGCTATCTTCTTCCGAAGCCAAAAGATACAAAGCCACTCATTTTGACTATTGTACTTTTTCGGGATTATTTCGCAAGCGTAATGAGAAGGAACTGATTATACACTCAGGATTGATGTGTTTGGATTTCGATCATGTGGATAACATAGGGGAGTTAAAACAGCAACTGCTCAACCATGAGTATTTTGATACGGAACTGTTATTTGTCAGTCCATCCGGTAATGGATTAAAGTGGATAATACCTGTTGACTTGAAAGGCTGGGAACATTCCCGGTACTTTAAGGCTGTTGCCAACTGCATCAAAGCAACAGGTTTGTCATTAGTGGATATGTCCGGCAGTGATGTGGCTCGTTCATGCTTCTTATCCTACGACCCACAAGCATATATTAACCATAAATACAAAGATGATGTCGAAGAAAATATTTTCCGCCCAAGATTGGGAGAATGTCCCTTCTGAAATACAACAGGCACATACACCAAGTATTGCCCCTATATATAATAAGGTGGAGGATGATGTGGAAAGTGTTGTTCGGGAGATAGAACAGTGTGCCATTGATATAGCCCCTCATTATAAAGATTGGGTGGAGTTGGGCTTTGCGCTTGTGGATGGATTGGGAGAGAACGGACGGGAGTATTACCACCGCATCAGTAGGTTTTACCCTACCTATCAAAGGGAAGAAACGGATAAACAATATACGCATTGTCTGCAATCCAAAGGACAAGGCATTACCATCCGTTCTTTCTTCCATTTGGCAAATCAAGCCGGAATCTCATTGGCTCCGTTCAGTAAAGAGCATTTATCCATTTTACCAAATATCCAAAATGGTAAAACGGGTAAATGGATAAAATCAGAAGAAGAACTTCCTGCATTTCCTGAATGTGTGTTTGAGCATCTTCCTCCTTTTCTAAATGAGGTTGTCAATAATTCCATTTCGGTAGATGACCGTGATACGATATTAATCGGGGCTATTGTGTGTTTGTCGGTATGCTTTCATAATGTTTGTGGCGTGTACGATGAACGCATTGTTTATCCGAATCTATATCTGTTCGTGGTGGCAGATGCCGGTATGGGAAAAGGAGCATTGACCTTATGCCGAGAATTGGTAGCTCCCATTAACCGTAATTTGCATGAACTTTCAAAGCGGATGGAACAGGAATACAAAGAAGCGATGAGCACTTATATCAAAGGTAAGAAAACTGATGGAATGACTATGCCAACAGAACCGCCTATGCGTATGCTCATCATTCCTGCCAATAGCAGCGCAAGCTCTTTCTTGAAGATATTGGGAGATAATGACGGAATCGGACTGTTGTTTGAATCGGAAGGAGACACATTAAGCCAGACTTTGAAGTCTGACTATGGTAACTATTCCGATGTGCTGAGAAAGGCATTTCACCATGAGTTGGTAAGTTTGAGTCGGCGCAAGGATAGGGAATACTGTGAAGTCAGTAATCCAAGAGTATCAGTCGCTTTGGCTGGAACTCCCGAACAGGTAAGAAGATTGATACCTGATGCGGAGAACGGATTGATGAGTCGCTTTTGTTTCTATATTATCCGCTTCAAGCGAGGTATAAGAAATGTGTTTGCCACAAGCGACATTTCTCAATCCAAGAATGCCATGTTCAAACTGTTGGGAGATAAATTCTGCCATTTGCATGAGGAATTTGTACGGCAGGGTAATTATTCCTTTTCTCTTCCCTCTGATTTGCAGGAACAGTTTATTGAATATCTCAGTCGTGTGAATGAGGAATGTTGTGACGAAGTGAATAACAAGATGCAAGGAGTAGTCAGACGGATGGGACTAATTGCTTATCGTATAATGATGGTGTTGACCGCTGTCCGACATCTGGATAATGTGATTCACAAATCTTCTTCTGACGAGACTATACAATTGGTTTGCCATGAGTTTGACTATTCCATAGCCATGAGTATTTGCGACACCCTGCTTTATCATGCCGTATTCATTTATCAGAATTTGTCAGGAAATCAGTCAAAACGATTCAATACCGATTCGCAAGAGACAGGCGTTTATGCACGAAGGAACACCCTTTATAATATGTTGCCTGACATTTTCACAAAGAAAGATTATGATGCGGCGGTTTTAACTTTAGGCGAGAATGGAAGTACGGCAAACAAGTGGATAGAAGCCTTTATTAAAGATGGCAAGCTATGCCGAATAGAGCAGGGGAAATATAGGAAGATTTTTTGAGTGGCAAGTTTGTGTTTTAGTGTCACTAAAACCTATGCCGCAAGCGATAGAACTGCCACTCTCAAAAAACAATTTATCAATATCGAGAATCAATATGAGTATAAAGGAAAAGAAACTTGGTGGCCGCCCAAAGTTGGCGAGCTATCAGAAACGTACCAAATGTTTTCGGGTAATGTTTACTGAGAACGACTACATTTATATCCAATCCAAAGCGGAACAGGCAGGATTGTCTGTCAATGAATTTTGCCATCAGGCGGCAATGGATTGTCAGGTCTGTCAGCGTATCAGTCCGGAAATGGTATCGGCAATTCGTGACCTTTCCGGTATCGCCAATAACGTCAATCAGATTGCCCACCAGATGCACATCTATGGATTGGAAACAGTCAAACAACAGTGTTTTTCGATTATCTCGGAAGTTAGTAGAATTATCACCCAAGTAAAGAATACCTGTCATGATAGCGAAGATTAAAACAAGAGTTGATTTCGGAGGTATTGTAAACTATGCCAATGACCAAAAGAACAAGAAGAAATGCGCTACACTTTTAGCGCATGAAGGAGTATGTACCATTAGCAATAAGTTGATTGCCGATTCTTTTTGCCTTCAAGCATCCATGCGCCCGAAAGTAAAGAGTCCTGTGAAGCACGTATCACTTGCTTTCTCTTCGCAAGATATTAGCCGTTTTCCTGATAATGAAGAAGGGGATGCGCTTATGGTGGAGATTGCCAAGAAATGGATGGAACAAATGGGGATTCGCAATACTCAATATATCATAGCCCGGCATCACGACACGAAACATCCTCATTGTCATTTGGTATTCAATCGGATAGACAATGAAGGTAATCTTATTTCTGACAGCAATGAAAGAATACGCAATGCAAAAGTTTGCTGTGCTTTGACTAAAGAGTATGGACTTTACTTTGCTCCTAAAAATAGCAAAGCCAGAAATAAGAGCCGTTTGCGTCCTCATCAATTACGGAAATATAATCTCCGTTCTTCAGTTCTTGATGCACGAGCAAATTCTCATTCGTGGAATGACTTTCTTAGCATTCTCAAAGGTTTGGGTATAGATATGCGTTTTAATTACGCTGAGAACTCTGATAAAATTCGTGGTATATCATTCTGTCAGGATGAGTATAGCATGGCTGGTTCTAAACTTGACTGTGATTTGAGTTTTAACAGCCTTTGTGCTACATTGGGTAATATGACAGCAGAGCTGATTATTCAACCCCATCAAGCCATAACTCCCAGTGGAGGTGGAGGAACTAACAATGAACAAGGATGGCGAGACGATAAAAACAAAGATAACCAAAGAAACGAACCTGTTTATAAACCCTCAAAACGTAGAAGATAATGAAAGAAGATGTGGTAGCTGCAAATCTTGCGAATTTGCGCCAAAGTATCAACGAACTGAAAGTGTATATTGAAAAACAGAACGCCACTGTTCCTAAACCGGAACAATCTGTAAAAGCAGATTCCAATGAAAAGGCCATTTATACTGGAATTGCCAAAAGTTTCTGTATTTGCTGGAATGAAGCCTTGTCTGTGGTCAAGAAACATATCTGGCAACAGCAGCCTAACACATTGCCGTTTTCGCTATGGTTCCCGAAACTCATTGATTTATTCAAGCAGAAGTCCAAACTTCTTGAATATCTTTATCGGCACGTTTGCGATTACAATCAGAATCGTATGACTATCGAAACTAATACCCGATGTATATTGAAACGGCAGGATGAGATATTGGCAAAAATCAATGAGCTGAAAAGCCCTGTAACTGTTATTCCGCCTAATATCAGTGGGTTGTTTATATGTGGCTATCATATAAAACTCCGGTATGTGGTGGCCTTTATTATTGCTATTGTTACGTGGGCTGTTGTTGCTTCAGTTAGTAGTATGAAGTATAAGGAAGAGGGGGTTGCGTATTATTCGATGTATCGGGCGGTGAAGGAGCAGTCTGGATTCATATTACAAAGAATGGAGGAACTCACAACAAAGAAATAGCATCTATCGTGTGTAAAATCACAGCTTATTAAGAATTTATCCTTTTTTATTCTTATTGAATACCTAAAATGATTTTCTTATGACCATGAGATATTTCATAAGGTATAAACAATAATAATTTAAGGATTATGATTTACGGATATATTAGAGTCAGCAGTGATAAACAGACGGTAGAGAATCAGCGATTTGAAATCAATAACTTCTGTGAGAGGGAAAATATCAAAATTGATGGTTGGATAGAAGAAACTATCAGTGGTACAAAATCTTATAACAAAAGGCAGCTCGGAACACTTTTAAGACGAATACAAAAAGATGATTTGATAATATGTGCAGAACTATCTCGTCTTGGTCGTAATTTATTTATGATAATGGAAATACTAAATATCTGTATGACTAAGGAGTGCCGGGTATGGACTATTAAAGATAATTACAGGCTTGGAGAGGATATACAGAGTAAAGTCTTGGCTTTTGCTTTCGGGTTGTCAGCAGAGATAGAACGTAACCTTATCTCTCAGCGAACAAAGGAAGCTTTAGCACGAAAAAAGGCAGAAGGAGCAATGCTCGGTCATCGCCGTGGATTTCGCTGTAGACTTAATCCCAAATGTGTCAACAAACATGATTATATCGTAAAGGAATTGGCTAAAGGAACAAGAAAATCTGTTATATCAAAAAAGTTGAAAGTTTCAAAAACAACATTATATCGTTATCTTGTTTATACTGGGCTTCATTTGCCTGTAAACTGTCAACAAAAAGGGTGGGAAGAGTATGGTATCTATCATTGATTTCTATGTATTACAGAAGCGACCCTCAAAAGAGGGCTTCGATATTGTCATTGGAAATCCTCCGTATGTAAATTTCGCCAATATTAAATCAGCTGAATATAGAACAGTTCTCAAAGAGAAGTTTTACTCTACAAAAAATAAATGTGATTTGTATGCTTTCTTTATAGAGTTTGGATTCGATATCTTAAATAGGAATGGTATTATCACATATATAGTTCCTCATACTTGGAAAGCAACAGATAGTTTCTCAAAATTGAGAGAAATTATGTTCACACAACATAGTGTTAAACAAATTGTAAATCTTGATATGGGCATATTTGATGCTATAGTTCAACCTCTCATAATGTTAGCTACTTATAATTTTGACGAACATTCAGATATCAATATCTTCAATAGTAATTTTTCTTTAACATCAAATGTAAACATAAAGGAAATATTAGCATCGCCAGTCTATGTTATAGACACTACTTCTTCTTTATTGGAAAAAAGCATTTTCAAAAAGATTGAAGAAGGCTCTAAGCCCCTTTCTGATTTTATAAAATTTTCTCGTGGAATTAAAACCAGTGATGATAAAAGATTTATAACAAAGGAATTGAATAATAGTGATTGTAAAAAAGTATATAGAGGAAGAAATCTTAAAGCGTATCAATTAAATTGGAATGGTGAATATATCTGGTATAGACCTGATTTGATGAGACAAAAAGTAGGTTGTGTACCACACACCAAAGAATTTTTCGATGTGCCTGAAAAATTAGTTACGCAACGAGTCAATAGTTCAAGACAACTATTGGTGGCTTATGATGATCAGCAGAATTACTTTTTAGATACAACAAATGTTTCTAATTATTCTACCTGGGATGGGAGGACACCTCTAAAATATTTATGTGGATTATTAAATTCTAAGGTTATAAACTTTTGGTATTGTAAAAAGTATCTAATGCCAACAATCGGAGGATATGAGTTACACTCTATTCCTATAAAAACGGTGGCTGATTATACGCCTTTTATCACATTGATAAACGAGGCTATTTTACTAGCACAACAAAACAATTACAAAGTATTAAACCTTAAAATGAGCGAGATTGACAAAGTTGTCTATAGTATATATGGGTTAACAGATGCCGAAATAAAAATCATCGAACAAAGCATCTAAATACAGCAATAGCCTGCAATTTGCAGGCTATTATTGTATTTAAGTTATTTCATATATAGTTTATTTACAACTTGATTTAGATAAACTTCTAAATCTTCAGTATCTTGAGATTTTGACCTTAAATCAATTATTTGTGATACTATATCTTCTACTTTTTTGCGTTCCTCTTTTGTTGGAATAACAATAGGTAGAGGTTTCAACTTCTCTAATTTGACTTGCGGAAATACTCGACCACCCTCTTTCACATTTTGTTCATAGATATTACGTAGGTATTGAGAGTTTAATAAACCACATAAATACTCATAAGAAATAATATCTTTATATGCCTCTTTTATTATACCTGCTTGAATTGTATTTCCAAAAAATATTTTATTTGCCAATATAGTTCCTATAAAATAAGGTGCAGTTTGCCTCCATATAAGTTTTATGGGTTCATTCATTATTTTTTTATTATAGTATGTTGTTTCGTTACTTTTCAATAATGTTTCGTAATTATATCGCAGACATTTTTGAGGTGATAAAGAGTGATAAAATGAAGATATTTCTTTTCCTATTAATATTGGTATATCTCGTTCATCTTCTATACGACCTGATGTAGGCTTGTAAAAAAGTCTTTCTGCTAAATCATTCTTTCCTTTTTGAGACAAGCCTACATTGAAACGTTGATACTTGAATCCACAGTCTTTCATTTCCAAAATATTATCAAGAATATCTTCATTATGTTTCGTCTTCCTAATATTATCTATAAACACATTATTTTGAGTGGTATTCCAACATTCTTGATCTATTTGCAAGAATCTAATGTTATTTAAAATATTTTTAGCGTTATTTACGGTTATATCCATTGTTAAATCAGCAAAAAAAGTTACAGTGGGGCTTGTTATAGCTTTGCAAAGACATATTGCCACAGGAACTACTGCATCCTCAAATATATTTTCTCCTAAGTCAAGAATTTGCAATATATTAAACTCCAACAAAACTCTTCTTAAATCGCCATAGCGAGGTTGTCTCAAGAAAGTATTAGGAGTGATATAACAAACAACCCCATTATTTTTGCAAATTGACAGACCGAAATCATAGAAATATTTGTAAATATCCTTATACCCATGTGATGTATTAGGATATAATTCTTCATATAAGGATACCAAGTCATCAATGTTTGCTCCATACGGAGGATTTCCAATGACAATATCGAAGCCCTCTTTTGAGGGTCGTGAAAACACATCACTAAACCAAGTATGCCAGAGGAAGAATTTCTTATTCTCGGCAAGATTGATAGTTTTGAGTTTGCCAAGAATTACTGGGTCGTATGCCTGCGCCTCCAACTGTTTGTTGATGGTATCGGAAATATCTTGTTGTAACTTCACTTTTCTACCGTGGTCGCTACAAGAGTAGTACGAAGATAGCAGATGTGATACGGTTTTCTGTAAACGATTCTTTTCATCATCAAAAAGCAATATTTCTCCCTTATCTTTCTTGTACTCCTTTTCATAGGTGAGCTTACTTAAATCTACACCCATAAAACTCTCGATAAGTGAGTTACCTTGCATAATCTTATAGTCAAGGTTAGGCAATGGCGATGGCGTTTCCTCATCAACCACGATTGAAAGCCAGAAACGCAAACGGGCAATATCAACAGCACCTTTCTCAATATCTACACCATAGATGTTATTTTGGATAATGCTCTTCTTAATTTCGGCACGGTCATAACGCTCGCCGCTCAACACTTCACGACAATGCAGCAATTCATTAAGCAAACCCATAGGGAATGCACCCGAACCGATGGCAGGGTCGCAAATCTTCACCTCTTCAAGTGTTGTAAGTAGTTTTGGTTTCTTATTATCAGGGATGTCAGCTACACCATCTTCGGGAGAAAGAACGAATTTGCGAATCTTATCCTTTGCCACGCTTGTATTGGTTTCAAGATAGGCAATAAGCGATTCCTGGCACATATAGCGCACAATCTCCTTCGGAGTGTAGAACGCTCCTTTATCCTTGTTGTCTTCAAGCAAGTTCTCAAAGATTTTACCCAACATTTCGGGGTCAACACCGACCTCGGCATCATTAGGGTCGTTCTCGTCAATGGTAAAGTTGTATTCACTGAAGAATTGGAACAAGCGTTTGAAGTAATCGGCAGGGAAACGGCTTTCAGGTTCATCTTCCTCATCACGCTCAAACAAACCACCATTGAGGTATGGAATATCTTTCCACTCATTAAGCAGCGACTTATCCCAATCGTAATCGGCGAACAGAGCTTCACGCTCGGCAGGTTTAGTGTTCAGGATACCGAAAAATAACGGTTCAAGTACTGAGTCCAGATAATCGTTCTTGTACGGTGAGTTCTCAAACATATTCTGCATATAGTTGAGGTCTTCACACATCCATCCTTTGCGTTGTAAGAAGTGCAGGAATGTGATTCGTCCCATCATCTTCTTCACATAGTCACGAATCTTCTTCTCGTTATGGTTAAATGCCTGCATCAATGCAGTGTTAGGTTCGCCAAGTACCTTTTCTTCCCATTTGCTGCCAACCTTAACAAAACGCTTACCCGTAGCATATTGAATAAAGTCGGCATATTGCTCACGATACTTATCGAAGAATTCATCAGAGAGGGCTTCAACAGAGAAAGCAGTTCTCAAATTCTCAAATGATATGCCTTTCTTCTTTAAAAAGTTAAAACGCTGATAGGTGTTCTGTATAGCAAATCATCACTGCCGAAAACATAGGTGTATCGTTTAGGCGATGTTGCTTCACCCTTAATATCACAAATGAATGACAAACGCCAATGGTCGCCACTGTCAAATACAACCAATGCTGCATCAAATTCTCCCCAAGTGGGATTGATAAATGATTTTACGAGATTGCGAAGTCCTACACGTTTGTTTGCGACAGAGCCTTGACGGATATTATAATGAAACAAACCTATACGGTAACTATCGGTAGTATTTATGTTGCCTAAATAGTAGCCCTCATCCGAAGTGTTCTCAATAATTCTTTCGGGCTTCTCCTTCAATTCACTTGCATTGAAAAAGTGTTGCGAAAAGCTATACCATTGTGCCAAGTTGAATGACGATTGGAATATGTTTCTTAAACTATCTGAAGTATATATAGTTGCCATAGTAATATTGGTTTATAGTGAGTGATTTATTTGAAACTCTCTGAAATAATGATTTGAGGATTGGAAATATCTTGGGCGTCGTGGCGTTGCTCCTTGTTCATCGTCTGATACTCGCCAAGTAGTTCCGAAATTTTGTTTTGTAAACTATACTCGTCTTGCTTCATCTTTGCACGGTCGTTCTTGTATTCACGAGACAAAGCTTTCAAGTAACGAGGTAGCTGGGCATAGATACCTTCATTGATATATCCCATCAGCACATCGCATTGCAATTTCAACTCACTGTCGGCTGTTATCTGCTTGATGGTACGCAAGAACTTGTTGGCTTCAAGCGAGCTCTTGTCAAGGTCGGTGCGGTTGATGGATGATGTATCGGCTGCCTCCACATATTCGGTCGTATATTGAGCCAATGCACTATTTACGTGCTTGTAGTGTTGCTCTTCATTAGAGAATGGCACAGGCTGTTCTTCGGGCTTCGCTTTGAGATATTTTACTGCTTCAAGGAAGTCAATAACCTCTACACCAGTGGTTGTTGCCAAATAGAATTCTGTCTTAACATTGGAAGAAACAAATATTATAGATTTACCGCTATGCTTTCCTGTATCACGCATTACACGGCTCTTCATTGGCAGTGCCTTGATTTTGTGATACAGTTTGCGGTCGCTATTATAGAGTTCACGCACCTCACGCAATAGGGCAATTTTCTTGTCAATGCTATCCTTTACATTGTTATCGAACATCTGTAACTCCTTTACAATCTCCTCTTTGGAGTAGATTTGTGCATCTTCGCCAAATGCCGAATGGAAACCTTGCAACTTGACAAGGGCATTCTTATATAACTGAATTTCTTTATCGCCCTGTTGAGATGGGTAAAACATATAGTTGTAGATGTTGGGAGCGACTGAGCCGATACGGTTTACACGACCGATGCGCTGCATCAATCGGGTAGCGTTCCAAGGCGAATCGTAATTGACAATCACATTAGAGCGATGCAAGTTCACACCTTCCGCTAACACATCAGAGGTAATGATAATGTTGTACCTCATAGAATCGCTGTCAAAGTTTGCATCAAAATTCTCCTTGATGGTCTGCTCCAAACGGTTGCGGTTGGCTGCTGTAACCATTAAGACATCGGAACGACCAATTTCCTTTGTAAGTCTATCGTACAAATAGTTCAGTGTATCTACACTTTCGGAGAACAACACCAATTTGCCCGATGGATTTATCTCTTTATCGAAGAAGTTATGAGTAAGGTTTTCTTGGAACTTATCGAATTTTGGGTCGTCATTCTCTTTCTCCCAATCTGCATTGAGTTGTTCCAATATCTCACGGTCGTGGTGGAGCATCTCAAGAAATTCAGAGGTGAAAGCATCGGCTGGGAAGAGAATATCCTCGGCTGCATATCCCTTGGTAATGGCATACTCGATAATCTCATCAAGCTCCATATTCTTTGCTTGAAGCTCTTTTACCTTCAAGTCAGGAGCAATGATAACTTTGTCCTCCTTAAACATCTTAATCATATCGGTTGTGATACGAAGAAGTGTACGGAGCGACTTCTTGAAAGCATAGAAACTACTTTCCAATCGCTTTACCATATGGACACGATAGATAGCTGCCAATGTTTGACCGATATGTACAGCATTCTTGTACTTGTTACGATATTCAGGCTTCAAGAACTCTACTGCACGATAACGGGCATAAGTCAGTCCCTTGCCCTCTGGATTCTCATCTGTTTTCCCATCGGTCAATTGTTTCAATGTCTCGTAGAAACGATTACTTGTGTCGGAGTCCATCACGTACTCCAATTCGTTAGGTGGCAGAATATTGGGGAATATGATGCCCTGCGACTTGATGTCTGCTCTATAATCAGGGTCATTTAGAATGTTGTTGCGTGTACGACGAACTGTTACTTTGTCGATAACCTTACTACGGATTTGCTCATATATTTTATCCACTTCGGATGTAACATCACGCTGGTCACGTTCACGCATCAATCGCTTGTAGTCCAATATGTGTTCTGAGAATAAACCTTTGAGGTTTGGAACTCCATCAATGGTACAACTCTGACTGTTTTGGAACAGCAATAATTGATTCTGTAAATCATCGGGACGGTTGTTGAGTGGGGTTGCTGAAAGAAGCATCACTTTCTTTTGCGAACTCTTCAATAAGCCCATATTTATACAAGGAGACTTGCATATCTTCTGCAACTCGTCATACTTGCCCGAACTATCGCTACGGAAACCGTGTGCTTCATCGACAATGATTAGGTCAAACTCCTCTTTATCCTTGTAGTTGTCTTTACCGTCAAGAACTTTGGATAGACTACCATTGGTGATAAACTGAGCTTTTTTGTAGATGCCGAACAATTTGAATGTATTTCTCCAGTTGTCTTCCAGAGCAGGAGGATAAACAACAAGGATATTGGTGTTTTTACCGTTAGCCTCTACAAATCGCTTGGCTATCATTGTAGCAATTATAGTCTTTCCCAAACCTACAACATCGGCAAGGAACAAACCGTTATGCTGCATCAGCATCTGATAGCCTTGAATAACGGCATCTTTCTGATATTTCAAATCCTTGACACCATCGGGCAACTGAATGGAAAAATCATCTTCCACTTGGTCGCCAAAAGTATCGATAAGCACTTTGATGTATAGTTCGTATGGCGTTGGCTGATAACCCAAGTATGTTTTCTTCTTGTACTCTTCAATATCTTCTGCAGTCAATGGTACTGCCTCATTCCACAAAGCCCAAAACTCATCGGAGCAATACTTCACATCGTCAAAGTCTTTCATCGCCACATTAAGTTCGTGTTGTGGTGGTTGCTTAATGCCTAAACCCGAATCAGAAATATTTGACGATCCCATAATAACCCAACCATCGCTATGTTCGCTATGATTCTGTGGCAAACAGAGATAGAATTTAGCGTGCAGGTTTTTGGTAGCGTGGATACGCATCTGTAAGTGTCCTGAAACAAGGTCTTCGCACATCTGTAAAATACCCTCTTCTACTTCGGGAGAATATTGGGCATTAACAATGTCCTCTTTGAAGCCGTTGTGATAGATTTCTTTCGCCTTATCTTCGTCTGCTAACATCAATAGAGCTTTATTGTGTTTGCGAAAAATATCATCAATGTTAATGCCAACCAAAATTTTAATTTCTGATACATTACCCAATTCCTTTCGTAGTTTGAAATAACCAGATGAGCGAAAAAATCCAACAACTGCTAAAAAACTATCGAAATTTATCATATCAGCAGCAATACCTTTGAATTTATCAAACAAGGTGTTTCCTGTGCTATTTGTGAAAAATTTTGTACTCATTATTATTCGTATTAAAATTTAATTAGAAATAAGTGACGCTAATAATGCTAATTGTTATTGAGCATTTTCTTTTTCTCTCCTTTCCTTAACTTTCTCCAATCCCGGCATCTTTTTAGCCAATGCACTTTCTCCAGCAGGAAAATAGAGAGGAAAAATTTTCATCAAAAAACTCACAATTTTACTACGGCTTTTATCCATATTGTAAAAAGCAGAGCAGACAAAGTACATTAGTTCTTGCTGACTACATGTTTCTTTGGGCTGTATGTTTATTGAGGGAGCAACTATCAAGTCATGTTCAGCAAATGATAGAGCACTGGCAAGAATAGCTTCCTGTTCTTCTTCGGTAAACATCTTTATTTTCCCAGCTAACCATTCAAGTTCTCTTTGCTGAAGTGCTTGTTGCTTTTCATTTTGATGTTCCAATAGGATTGCTACATTTTTTTGTTGCTTTTCGGTCAAGGCATTTTCCAACGCTTGATTCTTTCGTTTAAGGACATTGTATTTCAGTAATGCGGCAATGTACATACAGAAATAACCTACTGCAATATCAAATATCAGAACAAGCAGATAATTGCTGTTTGAATTTTTGGTATTCTTAGCCATACACTCACTGATAGGAATAACGGCAAATAGCATGATGATGGCTATTGCATAAAGTACCCTGTATCGCATCTTGTGGCTTACTTGCGGTAATGAGGCAAACAAAAAGGCGATAATCAAAACGGCAATTATTGCACTGAATGGTATGAAAGATGTCTTCATAGTTTTATTGCTCAGTTTGAGGGTTAACAATAATGCGCCAATAGCCACCATGATCTGCTCCTTCACGAGACAAAATTCCTATAGAACGAAGCTTTGAAATATGTTTTTCTACGGCTCGGGAGCTTATTCCTATTTTATAGGCCATCGCTTCTGCAGACATTGATGGGTCGGAAATGACGAAATCAATAATCTTTTGTGCGGTTTTCCCAATGCTTTTAGATTTGTTTTTCGAATCTCCGAACTTTTTCTCCGAACCTTTTTGGATTATCTCCGAACCTTTCTCCGAACTTTCTTGCGTATCACCAAAGGTTTTCACCGAACTTTTGCTGTTTCCACCGAACTTTTCCACCGAACTTTCTTCGTTTTCAGGGTACTTTTCGAGGGTACTGTTTACCCTGTTAGCCACTTCCTCAACAGGTATTCTTCCGTTTTCGTTCCAGTTTAAATTATAGAAAGTGGTGTAGAAAGAAGTCGCTTCCGTTTGATATTGAGGTTCTTTGCCTTGCAGGAAATTGGGTAGTTTTTCCGTAAGCTCCCGCATTTTGCGTAAACCGGAGCCACGTTTCTCCATATAGTCCAACTGTGTGAACATGTCTGCAATGACAGGGTTGCGGCGCATGGACGGCACTTTGTATATGTCACGGTCTTGAATCTGTGTACCGTCAAGCATTGCGCCCGGTGATACTAGTTCTACTCGGTCATCGTAAATGTCAATATGTACTTCACCGCCCATCACGGTGTAATCCCGATGGATAAGGTGGTTTACCAATCCTTCGAAGATGGCACGGTCTGAATAGTCGGGGAGGTTTAGACGATAGTTCGGCATCTTCACCCAAC